>Ga0183095_10711_pt1 | contig 69007 bp, 62 predicted proteins | sample BioMet4_FD_130346 | JGI IMG/M metagenome (GOLD analysis project Ga0183095, IMG submission 130346) | Microbial communities from bioreactor (seeded with sewage sludge) at LBNL, California, USA - Biofuel metagenome 4 (v2) (version 3) | ecosystem: Engineered > Bioreactor > Anaerobic > Unclassified ... | reverse complement strand
GATCTGAATTTTAACAAAGTAAAAGGTTTTTCGTGTCTACCAAGGCGCTTTTGACGAAAGAAAACTGGACCTTTTGAAGTAAGCTTTGTCATTATGGCGAGAACGATCATTAATGGAGACAGCAAAAGCAAGCCAAGCGTTGAGCCGAAAATATCAATTAAGCGTTTTAAGAACAAATAGAATTCCTGCGATTTTGTGAGCATAGTTGTTTATGTTGCTTGTCGTTAGTATAAGCACATTTTTCATCTTCTTAAATAGAAACACAAAAGAAAACAATCTTTTGGGCAAAGTTTATATATCCTTGTCACTTCCAACCTCAGGTTGGATAATGTTTTAACGACATGACACAAGCTATTGAAAACAAAAAACCACCATATCTATTGATGTATATAGTGACATTGGTCTATTTGGTTGTTACAGCATTCTTTGAAGAAGGCGTAGCTTATTTTGATCCAGTTTATACAACATTAATGAGTTCGACTGAGTTCTATTTAACATTCTCCATTTGTGTTGTTTTGTTTCTTTCCGTCGTTTTTATCTCGAGGCGATACTTTAAAATCAAGGTGGATATTTTCTTTTTCTCAATCTTTTTATTGCTTTTTTTAATTGATGTTGTGGCGGTTTTTACTTTTCCAGAATTCATTGAATTAACAGGTGTTTATTGTGTATCTCTCGAATTGAAGTTTCGCTTTATCACTTTTTGGTTAGCTGCTTGTATGGCTTTTTATGTATTTTTTGCGATAATGCCAAAAAGTGTATCTAACGTTAACCATTGGAACTTGTATTTTATTGGTTGTCTTTTTATAGCCTTTGTTTCTTGCGTTTATTCTTACATAAAAGAGCCATTAGTCTATCAGTCGTTTTTTGACAAATCTGTTGATTTTTCTAAATATACTGCGCCTATTTCTTTTACAAACAACCGTAACACTTATGGTACGTTGCTAATGATGGGCGTATTTTCAGCGTTTTATTTGTCTCGGCAAACCAGAAAACCTCTCTATCTTCTATTTGGATTATTTATTTACGTTAACATGTTGTTTACCTTGTCCAAATCAGCCATTATTTGTACTTTTTTCTTTATGCTTGCTTTTGTTATTGAGAGCTTTGTTATAGCAATCAGGTCTCGGTCAATTTTGAGATGCATTATTTGTTTGGCGTCGCTGCTGGTTTTTTCCTTTCCGTTTTTTGTAAAAACAATTACCGGCGTTACGAATAATGGTCTTTTGGTTAAATTGGCTTCATATTTATCGGATCTTGTTAATCTTGAGAACCCGAATTCATTTAGTTCGCTTGAAGAAAGAGCAGATATATGGGCCTTAATTTTAAAATTGTTATTTGAAAATCCAAGGTTTGTTCTTTTTGGATTTGGCGACTGGAATTTTAGCTGGTACTTAGGTTTTTCTAGAAACACTTCGTTTGCGTATATTGAATCCGCTCATTCCGGCTTTTTTGATGTATTTGGCCGTCTTGGCGTTTTGGGCCTTCTTATATATTTAACTCTTATCGCATATTTCATTTATGCCCTCGCCAAAAATCTGAAATGTGGCAAAAAAGAATCATTTTTTTCATTGTTTTTGCTTTTATCTACAATCGCACACGGCATGTTCGAAGATACAAATTTTCTAAATATGCAAGCAAAAGATATGATGTTTTTGTTTATGACTTTCATGCCAGTCCTTACTAATTATCAGTTGGCCAAAGATTACCGGTCCGATCAAAATTGGGCACGCGAATACGCGTCCTCCGCCAAAGCAAGGCCGAATTCTAAACGGCTTACTTCCCTTCAAACAATTCAACTTTCGTTCTCGATCCTTGTCCCAATTTACGCTGTTGTAATTGGCCTTTCTGGCTTTTATGCAACATGGAATAAGATTTACTTGTTAAATGAAATTCAGTTTCAAATGCAATTCTTTTTGCCCTTTCTTCTGCTTCCGCTAATTTGCTATTCTTCTGCCTTTCATAGGGCCGAAGGGAACGATTCGAAGTTTCGTGTTTTTATGTCGCTTGGTTTGTCTTGGCTTATTTCGTGTATCGTTGTTTCATTAATCGTTCAGAATTTTCTTGTCTTTTTAGGATTGCTTCTTTCTGGTTTGGCGATTGTTTTTCTTAGCTTTATCGGAGTCAAACGCGATGGTTTTAAAAAAATGTTTTCCTGTTATTTTGTTTTTACGTTAATTGAAGTGCTTCTTGTTTTTTCCAACAAAGCGGTAATTAGTTGGCAGTTAATCCCAGACGGAATATATCAGCCGTATGCCCTTATGTGTTTAATTTTGCTGGATTTATTTATTCCGTTTTTGATTATTGTTGCGTCTCCACTTCATTCTTTGCTTTTGGACTCTTTCGACTGCGCTTGGGCGAGGATTGAACTCACTTATCGGTTTTTGGGATACCGCCAACAGGCAAAATTCGAAATTAAATTAATGAAAGCAACTCAAAGAAAACCAATTTTGCGATATCAAAAATGACCGACACTTCTTCTTTGAAGTGTAGTAACCCCCGTTGTGTGCGATAATCTAAACATCCAAGGAGATGAATTATGGATATTTTTGATGGAAAAATTCTTCTTGTAACCGGAGGAACCGGTTCGTTTGGCCACGCCGTTGTTAATCGTTTTTTGACGACAAATATAAAGGAAATTCGCATTGTTTCTCGTGATGAGAAAAAACAAGACGACATGCGCAAGCAATACAACAATGACAAACTTAAGTTCTATATTGGCGACGTTCGTGATTACAACAGTATTGTCGACGCCTTCAAGGGTGTTGATTATGTGTTTAGCGCCGCGGCCTTGAAGCAGGTTCCTTCTTGTGAGTTCTACCCGCTTGAAGCCATGAAGACCAACGTTATTGGATCTAACAACGTTATTTCAGCTTGTGTTGCCAACCACGTTAAGAACGCTGTTTTCCTTAGTACCGATAAGGCCGCTTATCCGATAAACGCCATGGGTATTACCAAAGCCTTGATGGAGAAAAACGTCATTGCCCGTTCGCGTCAACTTTTGCCTGGTGATACAGTTCTTTGCCTTACTCGTTATGGCAACGTTATGGCTAGCCGTGGATCAGTTATTCCGCTTTTCTTGGATCAGATTGCTGCTGGCAAGCCAATCACCATCACAAACCCTGATATGACTCGTTTTATGATGACACTAGATGACGCGGTGGATCTTGTTATGTATGCCTTCCAGCACGCCAAACAGGGTGATTTATTCGTTCAGAAAGCCCCGGCCGCCACCATCGATGTCTTAGCGAAAGCGGTTATTGGTTTGACTGGTAGCAAGACCGGTATCGAATACATTGGTACCCGTCACGGCGAGAAGCTTTATGAAACATTGGTTACATCTGAAGAGATGGCGCGTGCAGTGGATGAAGGCGACTTCTTTAGGGTTCCGGCAGACAATCGCGATTTGAACTACGACAAGTACATGGAAAAAGGCAACCATGCCCTTGATGAGGCCGAGCCTTATACATCTCACAACACAAAGAGACTAGATGTCGAAGAAATGAAGAAACTTCTCCTTCGTTTGGATTTGTTTTCTGATAAGAGATAACCAATGAAAATACTAGTCACCGGCGCCAAGGGTTTTATTGGCAAGAACCTATGCCTCATTCTTCGCGAAGAAGGCCACGAAGTTTTTGAATATGATTTAGGTGCGACCGAAGACGATTTGCGGAATTTTGCTCACTCGGCTGATTTCGTCATTCATCTCGCAGGTGTAAACCGCCCTCTTTTCCCAGAAGAATTTTTAGATGGTAATGTAAACTTTACTAAAAAGCTCCTAGATTTCTTAGATCAATACGGCCATAAAGCGCCTATCATCTTTAGCTCATCTACACAAGCGGCCTTAGATAATCCGTATGGCAAGAGCAAGAAAATGGCCGAAGACCAGCTCTTTGAATATTCAAAGAAAACTGGTACGCCAGTTTATGTTTACCGCCTATATAACGTTTTTGGCAAATGGTGCCGTCCAAACTACAACAGCGTTATTGCCACATGGTGTTATAACGCCGCTAACAACCTTCCGCTTCAGATTAATCAATTGGCGCCAGCTATCGATTTCGTTTATATCGATGACATCATTGCTGAGCTTTTACGTGTTATCGAAAACCAGCCAAAACCTACTGACGAAATAATGCATGTAGAGCCACACTATACTGAAAAGTTAGAGGATATTGCCGCTGCTTTGGATACATTCAAGAAGTCTCGTGAAAACGATATGGTTCCAGAACTAAAAGAAGGCTTCTATAAGAAACTTTACTCAACATATTTGAGTTATTTGCCCGAAGACCAATTTTCGTATGACTTAGTGATGCATAAAGATATCCGTGGATCATTCACCGAAGCATTTAAGACTCCAACTTATGGTCAGGTGTCTGTTAATGTTTCGAAACCTGGTATTACCAAGGGTAACCATTACCATATGTCAAAAAACGAAAAGTACCTCGTGGTTACTGGGACATGTCTGATCAAACTTCGCAAAGCCACTGACGATAAAGTCATTTCGTATACCTGTGATGGAAAAGACTTAAAAGTTGTGGATATTCCTCCTGGATATACACACAACATCACTAACATTGGTAAAGAAGACTCGGTGACCGTTATGTGGGCCAACGAACTTTATGATCCCGATCATCCAGATACATATTTCCTGCCAGTCGAGAAAGAAGATGCGGTGGCTACGAAAGGGCCCAAGAAATAATAACCATGGAAAAGAAACTTAAAGTCATGACCATCTTGGGTACAAGACCTGAGATTATCCGTTTATCAGAAGTCATCAAGGCTTGTGATAAGGCCTTTGATCATATTCTTGTCCATACGGGCCAGAACTATGCCTATGAACTCAATGGCGTGTTCTTTAAAGAATTAGGCCTTAGACAACCGGATTACACCTTAAACTGCGTTGGCAAGAACTTAGGCGAGACAATGGGCAATGTTATATCAAAGACCTATGACCTTATCAATGAAGTCAAACCGGATGCTGTTCTTATTCTTGGTGATACCAATTCAGCTTTGTCTGCCATATCCGCCAAACGGTTAAAATGCCCAATCTTTCACATGGAAGCTGGCAACCGTTGCTGGGACTGGAATGTTGCGGAAATGACAAACCGCACCATCGTTGATCACATCTCTGACATCAATATGCCATATAGCCACATGGCTTATGACAATCTCATCCGTGAAGGAATGCCTGCTGATCGTACTTTTATCACTGGTAGCCCGATGAAAGAAGTCATAATGGCCCATAAATCCGAAATCGATGCCTGTGACATCGTTAAGACTATGGGTTTAAAAGATGATGGATATATTGTTATGTCGGCCCATCGTGAAGAGAATGTCGATATCCCAGAGAAGTTTGATCGCCTGTATCCTGCATTAAATAGAATTGCCGACGAATATAAGATGCCGGTTATATTCTCGGTACACCCAAGAACACAGAAACAATTCGACAAAAAGGGATTCAAGTTATCCAAATACATCCAAGACGACAAACCGTTTGGTTTCTTTGAGTACATAAACCTTCAAAAACATGCCTACGTTGTTCTTAGCGACTCGGGAACTCTTACTGAAGAATCTTCCATCTTAGATTTCCCGGCGGTCCTTATTAGGACTTCTACGGAAAGACAAGAAGGCATCATTCATGGATCGATGGTTCAGGGTGGGGTTGATTACGACACTATTAACGATGCGATAAAACAAGCTCGGAAGATTCACAAAGAAGACAGAAAGTTGCCTGTCGTCCCCGATTACGATATTAATGATGTTTCTGCCAAAGTAGTTACATATATAAAAGAATGTGTGTGTATCGTAAATGAAAAAACTTGGTTAAAGAAAGGCGGTTTTTAATATGAATGATTTGGTGGTTGGCGGAGCTGGATTCATTGGCAGTCAACTTTGTGATGCGTTGCTGGCGAAAGGCGACAATGTCGTGTGTCTAGATAACCTTATGCGTGGAAATTTGGCCAATATTTCACAGGCCTTAAAGAACAAACACTTTTCTTTCATCAAAGAAGATGCCACAAATGAAAGGGCTCTTGAAGAGATCCTTAAGGAACGAAAAATTGATTTTGTTTATCATTTGGCCGCGAACTCCGATATTCAAGCAAGCGCAAATGATCCTTCCATCGAATTTTATGCGACATGTTCGACAACATGGTCAGTTTTATCTTCAATGCGAAAATCAGGTGTTAAAAAATTTTTCTTTGCTTCATCATCTGCCGTTTATGGCGAAATGCGGCAAGATCAGCCTTTTAACGAATTGTCAGAAATGAATCCTATATCCTATTATGGTTCAGCAAAAATGGCATCAGAAGCGTTTATTTCTTCTTTTACATACATGAATGGTTTTGACTCCTTGATTTTTCGATTTCCAAATGTCGTTGGAAAAAGGCTAACTCACGGAGTTGTCTTTGATTTTATTTGTAGGCTTAAAGATAACCCAAACGAACTTATAGTTTTGGGCGACGGAACGCAATCAAAGCCCTATATTTCCGCTGACGATTTGATTAATGCCATTCTTTTGTTTTCAGAAAAAAACAAAGGTAAAAATGTTTTTGAGATTGGCGTTCGTGGTTCCACATCGGTTAGATATGTTGCCGAAAACGCCATAAAAGAGATGGGAATTCGCAATTGCAAAATCATATATGGTAATAGCAAATCTGGATGGAAGGGAGACGTGTCCCACTTCTTGTTTGATGATTCGAAAATTCAAAGTTTTGGCTGGAAAGCCACAATGAACTCGGATGAAGCCGTCTTGTATGCTATCAGGGAAACAATCAAATCTTATGCGAATCTTGATCATAGAAAATAGATCTCTTTGTGCCGCAAAGTTTCGTTTGCCACTAATTCGTTTTTTGGTTTCGAAGGGAAACGAAGTTTTTGTTGCTGCCGGCGACATTCAGTACGAACCGCAGATAGAAGCTGCTGGGGCGATTTTCGTAAAATCTGATGGCCCAAGTAATAGATCTACCAGGATTATTACTGATTTGCTGTATTATTCGTCGTTAAAAAAAATTATTAAAAACGGTCATTTCGACTCAGTTTTAACTTTCCAATTGAAGCCAAACATTTACGGATGTTTAGCGGCAAAAAAAGAAAAAGTTATTAAAATATTTCCTACAGTAGAAGGCATTGGTGACCCCTTTATTAAACGCGGGCTTAAATGGACGCTGATTAAACAAATTGTATCCCATTTAATGAAGAAGGCATTCAAAAACATTGATAAGGTTTTTTTCCTAAATAATGATAGTTCGACGCTGTTTATAGATTCTCATATTTTACGCTCACCTCAATCACGTATATTGCCAGGGATGGGCGTTGACGTTAGTAAATTTGCTTATAGCCCAATCGTTAATTATGGTTCCGTTTTGATGGTTGGTCGTTTGCTTAAAACCAAAGGTGTTCTTGATTATTGCGAAGCGGCAAAATTGTATAAAACAGTTCACCATAGTCAAGATGTTACATTTTACCTTTTAGGTGAAGAAGCTGACCTTAAGAAATCTGATTTACAAAAGTATATTGTTTCCGGTGTAATCACTTATTTAGGATTTTCTGACGATATAATTAATTTCTATAAAAACTCAACTTTATTGGTTCTTCCATCGTATTATGAAGGGGCTCCAATGGCGATAATGGAAGCTATGTCTATTGGACGCCCGATTATTGCCACAAAAGTTCCCGGCTGCAAGGAAATGGTAGAAGACGGGAAAAACGGATTTTTGGTCCCGAAGCAAAGCCCACAAGAACTTTGCGCAGCGATAGAGAAAATTCTTTCTGATAGAAAAATGATTAATGAGTTTGGCAACCAAAGCCGTAAAATGGCCGAAACGCTATTTGACTCCAAACTAATCAACGAAGAAATCTACGATTTAATTGCAAAAGGATAATATGCCAAAAGTTTCAATATTGATGAGCACATATAACGATGGACCGGAATTGATAGATTCTATCAGATCATTGTTTTGTCAATCATTTAAAGATTTTGAAATAATTCTTATTGATGATTGCTCTAATGATAAAACTAGGTCCATTCTTCGGGAACTTTCAATCGAAGATCCACGCCTTCATGTTTCATTTAATAGTCAAAACTTAGGGTTTTCAGCGTGTTTAAATATTGGTATCCGACTTTGCAATGGACAATATATTGCACGAATGGACGGGGACGATATTTCGTTGCCAAATCGGATTAGTACTGAGGTCGCTTTTCTTGACTCACGTCCAGAATTCGCATTTTGCGGTTCGTCATATTTTCTATTTGATGAGAATGGTGTGTGGGGCTTCTCGAAAATGAAATCGACAGTTACAAAAAAAGACGTGTTTTATGGTTCGAGCTTTTGCCACCCATCTGTTATGATTAGAAAAGATGCGTTATTGGCCGTCGGAAGTTATACTGTTTTTTCCAGGAAAACAAGAATGGCAGAGGATTACGATCTTTGGTGTAAATTCTATTATCATGGTTTTTTAGGAGCCAATATTTCTCTGCCACTTTTAAAATATAGGGAGAATCTAGGGTCATACAAAAAAAGAAAATTTAAATATCAACTTAATTACCTTAAATTGAAACGCAAATGGCGCCGTTTGTTTCGTTATTCGCCATTCGTCAATCTTTCTTTGACAAAAGATTTATTGGTTGGATTGCTCCCGAGATCTATCTATTATAACTTGCATAGACGCACTTATATAAAACAGCTTTCAAAATTGGATGGCTACCAGAAAGGCAGTGATAATTATGGATCAAATTAACATTGGCCTTGATGGAAAGAACGACCAAGCGGCCCAGCCGAAGCCTTTTATCACCGACAAAAGATTTTGGCTCATTTATTTTTTACCATGTTTCTCCCTTTCCACTTTATTGGGTGTTGTTTATACCTATGTTGTTGTAAAAAAACAATACGCATCAACCGTTGAAGTGTCATTTTCCAAGGTTGAAGACCCCAACGTTTATTATTCAGTTGACAATTTGTTTTTGTCTGATGAATCCGCCCAAAACTCACAAGCAAAACTTGCAACAAACGGCACTGTGCATTCAGACGGAAGCCAAATTTCTTTCGGCGAAATAAAAAAAGGGCTTTCCGATTACTTTACGGTTTCTTTACCTGATTTTCGCTGGTCTTTCGTTTCATCAGACAAAGCAATTTGCGTAGCCGTTATTAATCAACATGCTCAAATTACCGTTGATTTGTTTAACCAAAAATTTCCCAATTACGCTAATCAACTAACTCTTAGCAGTCTATCTACGGAAGCTGTTGACACGAACAGTTTCAAATTTTTGTACCTCACTGTTTTTCCTGTTTTGGGCATCGTAATATCTGTTGCGGCTTATCAATTTGGCAAAAGGAGAGTATCTAGATGACACAATCTAAAACAATGTCGATTTTGATTATGTCTTGCGATAAAAACATTGATATCCTCCTTGGAAACCTTAAGCTTTTTGAAAGGTTTTGGCCAAATTGCAATTTTCCTGTATTTGTTTCTGTGGAAAATGCCGATTTCAAATATAAAAATGTTTCAACAATCAAGACCGGAAAACTTTCTTGGTCTGATAGAATAAAGAAAAGCATTGATTCGTGCAAGACAGATTATGTGCTTTTCACTTTGGATGATTTTTGGATTGAGGAGAATGTTGATGAAAAGGAAATCGACGAAGTTCTTTCATTCATGAAAGCAAACGCTTCAGTGTCTCATTTTTCTTTTTCTTTGATTCCGGAATCATCAACGAAAGATTTCGTTATGGGGCATTATATGAAACGTAGTTTGAAAGGCCACGCAGTTCTTACTGAACAAATGGGTATTTGGAAATCATCCTCTCTTTTGAAGCTTCTTAAATCTGGAGAAAATCCTTGGGAAACAGAACTTTATGGATCGGAAAGAGCCAAAGCCTATAGGAAACTTTCTCTATATTGTGTTGACGATAATTCACACTCGCCAATTAGATATAATAATGGTTGGCTTGTGGTGAGGGGGAAATGGAATTCGATTGAAGTAGAAAGGCTCGAAAAGAAATTAGGGTTACGGATTGATTTAGGATCAAGGCCATCTGAGCCTTTTGACGGAAGTACAAAGGATTCGTTTTGGTGGAAAGTGAAGAAAAAAATCTGCATTATCATTTGGCGGGCAAGAACATTGCCGTTTTATAGAAAAAAGGATATTCAATAATGAAAATAGCAGTAATGTATATTGCGATTGGTGCCTATTCTGTGATGTGGGATGGGTTTTACTCTTCGGCGAAAGAAAATCTATTTGCAGGAAATTCCGTTCACTATTTTTTGTTCTCTGACAAAGAGGATCTTTCTTTTGATAAACGCGATGTAACGTTTATTAAATCGAAAGACTATGGTTGGCCTGGCAACACTTTATATAGGTTCCGTATGTTTTCTTCTATCTCTTCCGAGCTCGCCTATTTTGATTACTGCTATTTCTTTAACGCAAACGCTTATATTAACAAGCCGGTAGGTCTTGCCCTTTTGCCGGCTAAAGGTTCAGATATTGTTTCAGTCGAACACTTCAATTTCAAAGGTCGCAATCCGGCTTGGTTTGGATACGAAAGACGAAAAAAATCAACAGCATATGTTCCTTGGGGCCAAGAAAACGAACACTTTTGTCAAGCCTGTCTTATTGGCGCAACATCTAGTGAATTCATTAAAATGAGCCGCATGTTAGAACAAAACATAGATGAAGACGACAAAAATGGCATTTGCGCTAAATGGCATGATGAAGATCATTTTAATAAGTATATCATTGGGAAAAATGCCACTATTTTACCAATTAATTATGCCTACCCGTCTCGTCTTCTTACACCAGAAAGTAAAGACACTGCTTTGATAATCATGAGAGACAAAAGCCAGTTTGGCAATTTGTCGGTTCTGAGATATAAGAAAAAAATAAGTTTTATTAAGTGGTGTAAAATCAAGGCGTTCAATCAATTTGACAAGGCAAACACCTTTGTTCATGTTTTGATTTATGGGCACAAGCACAGAAGCAAAAAATAAAACTAACGAAAGCGGATCTGGTGGTTCCTACATTTTCACATATTTTATTACTGCCATCGCGACGCTTGGATTTCTTGTTTCTCTTGTAAAAACAACATTTTTGCCTCTATCCGGTTTCTTTTTGGCCGTGATTATCGTTTATTTTTTCTTCATTAAGCCAAAATTTAATGTCGTTAATTTACTCATTATTTTTATTTCTTGTATTAGATACGTCGTCATTCCGCTGTCGTTCTATTTTGCAAACAATTACATTTATTCATCATATATAAGGACGTATTTTGCTAATTGCGGTTTGTCTCAATTGTTAATGATTGGCGAAATGTTCGCTATTTTTGCTGGCTTGTCTTTGTGGTCAACAATTAGTAAGCGAAGGCCTAAGAACGAGGTTAATCCGCCAAAACGATACAATGGTCACTTTTTACCATTTTATATTAAAAATCATTTTGCGAGTTTCATGGTTATTTTGGTTTCTTTATTTTTCGTTTTTGTTTATCCCGCATTGGTTCCTTTCGTTAATGGAAACAAGCCATCCAATTCGGTACAATCTGTTTTCCAAGTTGGGGTTGTTTGTTTGTTTTGTCTTCTTTTTTCGTGGATACGAAACTCGTCTCTTTCCGAAAACAAACAACTTCTGTTTCAAATCTTGTGTTTTTTAGTTTTGTCGATATTAATGTCTGTATCTTACAATAGCATTTCAAGAAACGTATTTTTGATCAACGCCTTTATTTTTTCAGTTTTAATGTTTGAATTTTATCCTCAACGAAAAAAACAGTTAATTTACATTTTTGTATTTGGAGCGATTTTTGTACTCGGCTTTCTCACTTATTACAAAATGTTAAGCAAGTCATTTTCCATTTCGTTCTTGTTTGATTCCCTTTTGCTTTATTCAAGATATTCAATCTTGAACGCTTATTTTGCCGGTCCGACAAATGTTGATTTGGGGCTTTCAATGATTCAAAGCTGGAACATCGGCGGTTTCAAATGGTTAATCAGTGATTTTTTTGGAAATATCTCAATTCTTAACCATTTTTCTTCAGAACAAAATACAGTATATCTTTTCAATGATTTTATTTATCATGGCGTGGCAAATCAGGATATTATACCCTCTTGTGTTCAGGCTGTTGTTTATTTCGGGCCAATGTTTTTTTGGATTTATCCGTTAGCTATGTCGTTTTTTCCAAATTTTCTTTTTGGTAAATTTTTGAAAAAGAACCTCGATATTTCCATTTTGTACGCCTTGCTTTTTATTGTTTGCGTTTTTTCCATGTCGCAGATAATTAGTTTTAATGCAGTTTCTATGCTTATCTTTTTACGTCCAATACCTTTGCTTTTTCTTGTGTTAGCTGACAAATTTTTAAGCAAAATCTTTTTTGATAAAAACATCACAAGTAAAACAACGATCCAAATTAACGCTAAACGCAGCGTGAAATCAAATTACATCTTTTCTCTTTTTCACCAAATGGTAATGTTTGTCGCCCCGGTCATTGTTACCCCTTATCTATCAAGAGTTTTGCTTAGTACTGGCATCGGACAATACAATTTCGCCTACTCTATTGTCCAGTATTTTGTCATTATCGGATGTCTTGGCTTTTCTTATTATGCTCAAAGACAAATAGCGGCTACCCAAAATGATCGGCATCGTCAAAGCGTTTTGTTTTACGAAATCTCTATTGCTAGATTAATTCCAGTCTTGCTTTCGTTTTCTATTTTAGTATTGTGTTTGATTTTTGATGTTTTCACTACATATACATCTTTAATTTGGATTTTATCTATAAATGTAATTTCTGCGGCTTTTGATTTTTCGTTTTATTTTCAAGGAAACGAAAATTTTCAAATCGTTACTGTAGTTCAATCTTTGTTGAAGATCGTTTCGACTGTATTGATATTTGTTTTCGTCAAGAGCAAAGATGATGTTTGGATTTATGCATTTTTAATGTCTGCTTATAGCATTTTATCATGCGTTTTGCTTATTCCATTCTTACATAAGTCGCTGTGCAAAATCGACTTTAAAGTTCTTAAAATTTGGAAACATTTTGCGCCTGCTATGTTGCTTTTTGTTCCATCAATTGCTGGATTCTTTTATACTTCATTTTTACCGGTCATGATAAATCTTTATGTCCCAGGGCAAACAGTCGACTCTCTCGGAAACGTTGTGAAGTTTTCCGATATTCAAAATGGTTATTTTTCGCAAGCAGACAAAATTGTCCAGATGTGCATTTCTGTCATGACGTCACTTGGGGCAGTTATGGCTTCTAGAAACACCTCTGATTTGGCAAACGGAGACACCGGTAAGTTTGTAAACAATATAGTAAGGGTTGCGTCGTTTGATTTATTTTTATCGCTGCCCATGGCATTTGGTTTAGCTGTGGTGGCCGATAGTTTTGTTCCGTGGTTCTTTGGATCGGAATTTGATTACGTTGTTCCTTTATTAAAAGTTTATTCTCCAATAATCATTCTGATAGTTTTAAACAATGTTTTCGGATTTCAGGTTTTTGTACCTTTAGGAAAATTTCGATTATTTGCACTGACGACAATTGTTGGCGCGGTTGTTTCGGCCGCCATAGGGTACCCATTGATTCATTTTTATGGTTCTGTTGGTGCCGGAATAACTGCCTTAATTTCACAGACATCCGTATTAGTTTCGTCGATTGTCATTTTGAGGAACGTCATTCCTTTTAAAATGGTATTGAAGTCGTCATTAAACTATTTCTTGGCCAGCATTTTGATGTTTTCCTTCATTTTTGTCGTTTCAATCGGACTGAACACTGACGGAGTAACGACCGCGACATTATGCTTCATTGGGATTGTTGTTTATTCGGCCATTTTATATTTGCTTAAGGACTCTTTATTTATGGATTTTGCCAGCCGTATAAAGAATACCTTTTCAAGCAAGTTATCGTAAGCTCTTCAATGGTTATCAATAGAACTTTTGTCGATTATTCGTGCTCTCTGCTTAATAACGAAATAATGTCAGCGTCCACTTTATAGGAAAATTTCCTCGCAAAAACGCAGTGTGAGTCTTGAATAAGATGTAAATCTTTCATGGTCAATGTATTGGGGCTTCCGTTTCCGGATTTTTCCCATATTTGGAATCTCAAATTACTTGGGAATCCTTGCTCATTTATATATAGGTTGTCCTTATATGGTGAGTTCCATAAAGTCGTTTGTAGCCAAGACTCTTCTGGGATAAATGTTCCATTATAAAGTTGCTCAATTACAGGAATGTTTTCCAATACGAACGCGGCGAGCTTGTCTGAAATTGAAAATTCTGATGCCCCAAGTTTTATTGTTCCGTTTGGGAAATACTTTTTAACTCTGTCATAACCAATCTGCAAAAAATAAAAACCATATTTTATTAGTGACATTAATTTCTTTTTAATCCCACGGCATCTAATGTACTTATTCAAAATCTGTTTTTTTGAATACCGGTAATAATTTCTTTTTGAGATGCTTCTCGTGGTAAGAAATTCCTTGCCGGAATTCTTTATGAAAAAATCGTGAAATTCGTCATTTGTTAGCAAAGGAAGATCCTGCCCCGACAAATAGTGATAATAAAAATAATGTTTTGGGGCAGCGATTTTAAAAAACTGGAGTATGCCATTCATTAACAAATCTGGAGAACCCCAATAGACGGGGTAACGTTCCAGGAAAAAAACTTTCGATTTTTTACAAACGGTACGAAAAAAACCTTCGTTAAAATCTTTTGAGTTTTTGTTAACGAAAAGATAAATATCATTTAAAGGATCGTCGAGCAATCTCATTAATGTTTCCAGCATATCAAAATTAGCATAAGCGCCAATGAAAAAAGCATGCTTATTTGCATTGTCTGTATCTGCTTTATTGCTTGCGGTCTGAACAAAGTGCAACCGTTGATTTCGTTTCATGGTTTTGACCCTTTTATTATTATAAGTATATAATTATAAAAACGGAAATCTTTAAACTATGAAAACTGTAATTCTTGCCGGCGGATTTGGAACAAGGATAGGTGAAGAAACGCACCTTCGTCCGAAGCCTATGATTGAAATAGGAGGGCACCCCATTCTATGGCACATAATGAAGTTATATTTTTCTTACGGAATAGACGAATTTATTATTTGTGCCGGCTACAAGCAGGAGTTCATAAAAGAATATTTCGCAAACTATGCTCTTCATAATAGCAATGTCACTTTTGACTTTTCGGTCGGTGGAAAGGTGACAATACACTCCAATCTCTCCGAGCACTGGAAGGTCACTGTTGTTGATACCGGTCTTAATACGATGACCGGCGGAAGAATAAAGAGAATCCGTGATTATATCGGTAACGAATCATTTTGCATGACATATGGTGACGGCGTTTCAGATGTGAATGTTAAGGAGCTCGTTGAGTTTCATAAGAAAAGTGGAGCCATAGCTACGATTACCGCCGTTCAACCCGAAGGCAGATTTGGTATTATCGATTTTGGAAAAAACGATATTGTTAAATCATTTCGAGAAAAAGATAAAGAAGATTCGGGCTGGATCAACGGTGGGTTCATGGTTCTCGAACCAACGATATTTGATATGATAGCCGATGATACGACCGTTTTTGAACGTGAACCATTAGAGAAATGCGCCTCTCAAGGCAAGCTGAACGCTTATAGACATAAAGGCTTTTGGCAGTGCATGGATACGATGCGTGACAAAGAAAAACTCGAAGCGTTGTGGAGTTCCGGCAACGCCCCTTGGAAGGTTTGGTAATGCTTGAGTTTTATAAAGGCAAAACGGTATTGGTTACCGGTGCCACAGGATTCAAGGGATCTTGGTTGTCTTTCGTTTTGTCAGAAGCCGGAGCTAATGTTATTGGCTATTCGCTCAACCCGCCAACTGATCCATCTCTATTTGCTATCGGCCATATCTCAAGCCGGATAACTAATGTTATTGGAGATGTTCGTGATTTTAATCATTTGTTAGATGTCTTCCAAAAATATAAACCAGAGATAGTATTCCATTTGGCAGCACAGCCAATAGTGCTTACAAGTTATAAAGAGCCTAGATATACATATGAGACCAATGTTATGGGTACGGTCAATGTTTTGGAGGCGGCCAGATTAGCCGGTTGTGTCAAATCTCTCTTGAACGTAACTACTGATAAAGTTTACGAAAATAACAACGAACCGAATCATCTCTTTTCGGAAAACGAAAAACTTGATGGCTACGATCCATATAGTAACTCTAAGAGCTGCTCCGAACTCGTCACTCACTCATATAAAAACAGCTTTTTCGGTAACACAGAAACCAAAATTTCTACCGCAAGAGCAGGAAACGTCATTGGCGGCGGAGATTTTTCTCCAAACAGAATAATTCCTGATTGTGTCCGCGCCGTTCTTTCAAATGAGAAAATTGAAGTGAGAAATAGTCTGTCCACGAGGCCATATCAGTTTGTACTTGAACCGCTTTTTGCCTATTTGCTCATCGCTAAAGCACAATACGAGAATTCTTCTTTCTCTGATTATTACAATGTTGGCCCGGATCAGGTAGACGCTGTTACCACTGGCCAAATAGTCGATTTGTTTTGCTCTTCCTGGGGTGGAGGAGCTAAATGGATAGACAAAACCGTTACGAACGCCCCTCACGAGGCGTCATATTTGGCTTTGGATAATTCAAAATTGAAGCAAAGATTAAACTGGGAACCCGTTTATCATATTGGAAAAGCTGTAGAAAAAACCGTTGAATGGACAAAAGTATTTGTCACTGGCGACGAAGAGAAGGTTGTTGAAATAATGAGAAAGCAAATTTCGGAATTTTCTAAGGAGTTTTGTAAATGAAGGCAATTGTAACTGGAGCCGATGGGTTTGTCGGATCGACATTGGTGGCCGATTTGCTTGCAAACGGATACGAAGTTTTGGCTATCGATTTGTCAGAAAACCCAAGAAGGCTTGATACCTCCAACAAAAAACTAAAGTATTTCTCCCATTCAATTGATGACATTGGTTTTTTGACGAAAGAAGTCGTAAAAGGGGAGTATGATTTCTTCTTTCACTTCGCCTGGCGCGGATCGGCTGGTCCAGAAAGGGCTGATGAAGGCATTCAATTAGCCAATGCCATTTTGACAGCAAAATCCCTCCGTGAGGCGGCTGCCATCGGATGCAGACGTTTTATTTGTGCTGGATCGATCATGGAGTTTGAGGTTAATCAGGTTATTTACGAACAAGGAAGTAAACCTGGTATGCCATATATTTACGGCGCTGGCAAAACGATTGCCCATGAGATTTGCAAGCCAATTGCTAATAATCTTGGCATTGATCTTGTTTGGGCTTATATAACTAACGCTTACGGAGTTGGAGAGTCATCGCCTCGATTCCTAAATTCGACACTACGTAAGATTATTCATGGAGAAAAACTCGAGTTTACGTCAGGCGTTCAAAATTATGATTTCATATATGTTACTGATGTCGCTAAGGCCTTCAGGCTCATTGCGGAAAAAGGCGCAGCCAATAAGGCGTATCTAATCGGCTCCGGAGAAGCAAAGCCTCTAAAGGACTTTATTAACGATATCATCGATGAATTAAAGCCCGCCCAAGAGCCTTTGTTCGCCTCGATTCCGTACACTGGCGTTATGACACCGATTGAGACCTTCTCAATCTCAGAAATAAGAACTGATTGTGGATTTAAACCAGAAGTTTCCTTCAAAACTGGCGTTAGAAAAACATACGAATGGTTGAAAGGACTGGAAAAATGACCTCATTCTCATTTGAAGAGCTTCCTTTAAAAGGTGCATATCTTATTAGCCCTTTCTACGCCCCTGATATTCGTGGTGGCTTTGTGAAGGACTATTCGGAAGAAACTTTTGCCAAAAACGGCATTAATTACGAGCTTAAAGAGGTTTTCTATACCATTTCCCATAAAGGAGTTATTCGAGCGATTCATTTCCAGCGTGTTAAGCAACAGCCGAAACTGGTACGTTGTATATCAGGCCACGTCTATGATGTCATTGTTGACTTGAGGAAAAGTTCTCCAACTTTTAAGCAATGGCTTGGCTTTGATTTAACTGGTGAAAACCAAAAAGAAATTCTCGTTCCAGCGGGATTTGGCCACGGGTATTTGGTTCTAGAAGAATCAATTGTTTCATATAAATGCGCCGAAAGGTTTTATGGTGAATATGATAGCGGAATAATGTGGAACGACCCCTCAATCGGAGTTGTCTGGCCAACGGAAAAGTTGGGTGATTCTCCAATCATTTTGTCAGCCAAAGATGAATCTCTTATGAGTTTTGAACAATTTTTAAAGTGTGATTTTTAATGGAAACAATTGATTATGTCATTTTAGGCGGAGGGCCATCTGGCATTGGCGCCGCCAATCGTTTGGGTGATAAGGCTACAATATTTGAGCAAAGCGATCATTTAGGTGGTCTTTGCTCAAGCTTTTCAATAAAAGGATTTCGATTTGACCATGCAGTTCATTTGTCATTCACGAAAGACCCTATTGTTTTGTCCTATTTAAAAGACGTGTCTTTTATTAGTCACAAACCAATCGCAATGAATTATTACGATGGGCTTTGGATTAATTACCCAGCCCAAAACAATCTTTTTCCATTACCTGCAGACGAAAAGAAACGTATTATTGATAGTTTTCGTAATAGACCGAAAATAGAAAACCCAAAGAACTATGAGGAATGGCTATTCGCATCATATGGTGAATATTTTGCGAGAAAATTCCCGTGTATTTACACAAAAAAATATTGGTGTTTTGAAGCCAAAGATTTATCTACATCTTGGTGTGGCGAACGAATGTATCTTCCAACCATCGAAGAGGTGGAGTACGGATCAACTCATGATTCCACGCCGAATGTCTACTACGCTAAAGAAATGCGATATCCACAAACCGGTGGCTATTGCCATTTTTTTGGAAGAGTTACCGCAAAATCCAAAATTGAATTTAAGCACAAAGTAGTTTTAATTGATGCAAATGAAAAAACCGTCTTTTTCTCAGACGGTTCTTCTATCCAATATGGAAACTTGTTTTATTCATTGCCTCTAAATAAAGTTTGGCAATTGTTTAAAAGCGTTCCCAAGGAAGTGGCTCAGGCATCAAAACAATTGGTGGCCACCTCTATGGCCAATGTTTCGATTGGATTTAAGCGCGAAATACAGATTCCTTCGATTTGGTTTTATATTTATGATCAAGACGTTCCTTTCGCGAGAGTTTATTCTCCTTCTTTGAAATCGCCAGACAATGCCCCCAGGGGCAAATCGTCACTTCAGTTCGAATATTATTACGTAAGTGATGTTTGCCCGCTTTCCTCAAACGATTTGCTTAAAAAAGCCGAAAATTTTCTAACAGAGAGCGGAATGGCGTCCAAAAACGATATAGAAATTGAAGACGTTTCATATTGCGAATATGCCAACGTTGTTTTTCTCAATCATATGGAAGAAAAAAGACAAATAGTGTTGGATTTTCTTAAGAATCACGGAATTGTTCCCATTGGACGTTTTGGTCAATGGGATTATCTGTGGAGCGATCAAGCGTATTCATCAATTTACAACGCTTGGGCGGATTTACATAACTAGCGTAAAAACACGGTGATTCGCCAAATTATCTCACTCCGATGATTTTCAAAATACAATTGCTTTATCGCTTTGAAATTTTGCGAAAAAAGTAGGCATGGAAGCTTTCTTTCTTGTTTAAAGAAACCAGCAACAAACAATAGTCGAAAAGCATATCGTTTATTCGGAATGTTTTTTTGTGTTGTTTTTATGTTCGATTAGGTCGAACTCCATCCGCTTCGCGGGGTAGAGGAGGGGATGGCCTTTAGGTGAAGGGGACCCGCCCCCGCTCAGCGATAAAAAGAGAAGAGAGAGTCTTCGTTCCTTTAATGAAGCTAGACATAAGCACAAGAAGAGAATGCGGGTCGTCCTCTTTATATATAAGGCAAGGCTTAGATATCCTCTTTCTCTCTAGCGGGATGGCCACGACGATCTAAAAGGATTACGGCAGGACTTGTCGATGGCCTGGAGCGGTGGCTGCGGTGTGGATCAGGAAAGGGCCACCAGGCCATCGACAGGCCACGTCGGGATTTGTTAATTATCGTTTTTTTGCAGAAGGAGTATTCCAAGTTTCAATAAGGTCATTTAGATTCTCGATCCTCGTTCTTAACTTTAAGATATCGAGATCATCTGCTTTCATTTTTCAGTAATTCTTTCGGCAAAGTGTTTCTTGTTATCTTCGAAAGATTTATACACATTCGCAATGGCCAACCCAAAATCGTCGTATTCACCTTTTGTTCCTGAATATTCAGGGTAAAGTTTCTTAACAGTTTCGTCTTTGAGATAGTTTTCTATTTTGCGTCCATCGGTTACCCAACAATGAAGGCCCTTTGAAGTCATTTCTTTGATTATTTTTTGTTTAATACCATCAAGCGGGGTTGAACCGTCCGCTTCATCTCGATCAGAAACTAGAATTGCGTTTCTGTTCACGAGCAACATTTTGTAAACTCTTCTATATTTTTATGGTTCCCACATCAGTGTTGAGGTGCACATTATCTTGAAAACAAAATTGGAGCCCTCTTAATCTTCCATTTCTTCAAAATGACGTATGTATGGGCAAACGATATATGAGCAATCATCACCACATCGATGTTTTCGCGAGCACGTCATCGTAATTCTTGGTCTTTTTCATCTCACAGCCCCTCTAGAACAGGTAATCGATTGTCACCTGGATGCCAAATCATGTATCTTTTTCCTATATACGCTAAAGATTGGTATTTTTATACTTCTTTTTGGTATAAAATCATAAAATATAAATATTATGGATATTAATTACCAAACCACCGAAGAACAGCCGATCGATCAAAAACGAATCATTGGATTGGATTTGATTAAAGCCATCTGCATGATAATGGTCATTCTTTGCCACACTATGATGAAATTCATCAAAGACTTCGATTCCAATTATTTATTTAATTTCATCTGGCTTATCCAAATGCCAACATTTTTCTTTGTTTCTGGCTTCCTTCATAAAAAATCGTTTAAATGTTTTGCCGATTTTGCTAAATGGGCTTTTAAAAATGTTTTTTCTTATTTGATACCGTATTTTTCTTTTGCTGTTTTGCTTCTTCTTGTTAAAGAAAACTTCGACTTTTCAAATACTATAAATGATCCTACGCAGATTCTTTGGTTCTTGTTTGTGCTTTTTTGGATAACCCTATTCTTTGGACTTGGCGTGTTTCTGGCTGGTTTATCCAAAGCTAAAATACTTAAGTTTATTTTGCCCGTTTTGTGCGTTGCTTTTCTTGATGGAATTATGGCTATAGTCTATTTCAAGGTTGGCCATATGTTTTTCGCTTCGAAATATATCATCTATTATTCCTTTTATTATTTATTTGGTTTCTTATTTGAATTATTATTTTCCAAATTCATTCGTTGTAACAAAAGAATCGTTTTGATTAAAACTATAGGTATATTTGCTAGTTTATTGTGTTTATCGTTGGTTGTTTTCCTTGTTCCATCTGTTTACGGATTGTCAGACGAATCTATAAAAGATCTTTTTATTAGGGTAGGCGGTTCGATTAGCGGCTCTATCTTTATGTTTTTTGTTTTTTTCGATTTAAAAAACACCAAATTCAATAACACAATTTCTAAGGCTGGGCGTTTTTCTTTGGAGTTCTATTACCTTCATTTGTTAGCCTTGGCGTTTATTCCAACAACAATTGGCGATACGCCGCTTTCGCAATGGGGTTATGCGTTTTTATTTCTTCTGATTTTAATTTTGGTTTGTTCGTTCTCAATTCTGATTTTATACGCGATTCCGTTTGGACATTTCATTTTATTTGGTAAGTCTTTCTCTTTTTATAAATTCGAAAGAAAACTATTTTTGAAAAACGATTGGTCTTCTGCACTGTTGTTTTAACAAACCCCATCCGCTTCGCTGGGTAGAGGAGGCGCAGGGATTACTTTAGTGATGGGCACGCCCCCCGCTCAGTGAAAGATGAAAGACTGCATATCCATAAACATAACCCTAGAAGCGTTAAGTTCTTTTGCAGTGGGATTCTAGCCGCTTAGGATTTAAGGCCAAACTATAAAAACATATAAGCGAGTGAAAAGGGGGCAAAAACCACCAAGGGGGTATAACAATAGAGACAAGGAGAAACAAATATGATTCATGGAACGATTAAGCCTGGCGAGGATATCTATAGGGGGATTAGATAAGGATTCACAATGAACGGCGAGACGAGACTCATCGGAGTGGATGGCATTCTCATTAGAGCCCGCTTCAGAGACGTCTGACAGCCTAAAAGGATTACGGCAGGGCTTGTCGATGACCTGGAGCGGTGGCTGCGGTGGGGATCAGGAAAGGGCCACCAGGCCATCGACAAACGAGTGTGGCTGTCGGTCGTATAAATGCATAACATCAAAACGGTATTGATACTCAAGATTAAAATAAATTAAAGTTCCTATTTGCACACGAGGGAAGAATTTAGACGGGTCTTGAACCATAGCCGTATAATGACTATGCCACCCTATAGAGTGGCTATTTCAAAAGCCTTTAGGGAGGCATCAGCTTTTTTGAGAATCTGCCGATTCCAAGGATGATGCCTCCCCATAGGCGGGATCGGCAGGTTCATGAAAGAAAAACAACTAGAGGCTCTAAGAGCCGAATTTTCGAGTGGAGACAAATCTTCGCCCCTTATGATTTCGACGTTGTCGGAATGGTATGACGCGAAACATAGGAAAGTTTCATGTGAGGAAATAGCATATATCAACTCCTTGGCGATTACTTCATGTCCTTATTGTGGTTCGCCAGCGATAAGGAGAGATGGATTTAAGAAAAGTGGCCTTAGGTGTTATGAATGCTCATCTTGTGGGAGAAAGTTCTCTCCTGTAACAAACACGATTTTTGATTCAAGAAAGATCCCATTTTCAGAATGGATAGAGTATTTGTCTCATCTCTTTGAGTTCCATAGCGTCCTTACTTCTAGTATCGATAATCGTAATGCATATTCAACTGGTAGATACTGGCTTTCTAAGGTATTCCTCGTTCTTCAAAAGTATCAAGATTCCATCATCTTCGTAGGAAGGGTCTATGCCGACGAGACATACGTGCCCAAGTGGGAATCTAAGAAAGTGGCGAAAAATGGAAAAGAACTTCGAGGGTTATCAAGCAATCAATATTCCATATATTCGTTAACTGATGGTAATAAGTGTTATCTAAAATTAGAGGGTGTGGGCAAACCCAGCGTTCCCAAGGTCACCAAGGCATACTCTAGTCACATAAGCAAAGGGTCAACATTCGTCCATGATGGAGAAAATGCCCATCGTGAGTTTATAAGATCTCTTAATCTTGTTAGTGAGGTACACGTGGTCGACAAGTCTAAGAAGATAGAGGATAGGAATAACCCATTGGAACCAATTAACAAAGTTCACCGTTACCTTAAAGAATTTCTTTCAAGTCATGGAGGCTACTCGAGAGATACTCTTCAAGACTGGCTTAACCTCTTTGCTTTCATCTACAACAATAAAGGAAACAACTATCAAAAAGCCCAGGCCTTTATCGAGATGGCTATCAAAATGCATATAAAATTGCGTTATTCGAAGTGGTCAAACAAGGAAAACAACGATTAAAGCTGATTTATCATTCCCTCGGGTGCAAATAGGAACTTATTATTTTTATTTAAATGATCGGAGACTATTAATTTCGTTGATGTAAAATATAAACAAGAGCAAAACACTTTTGCTGCGTGGAGGAAAAAATGGCTGATTATCTTTACAAGAAGCAATACGAAAAAATGGTAAGCGGGATTATTTGGACCCACAAGATACAGTGCTGTTATTTAGAACACATAACCATTGTCAATAAATGGCTTAAGGTTATCAAATATTTCTTTGCTGCATTGATGTCAATTAGCACGGTAATGACTGCGGTCTTTGAATATAAAACAGCGACTATTATTCTTGGATTTGTTACGGTGATTGCTCTTTTCGTTAATTTGCTTTTAGACAATATTGTTTCCGACGAAGACATTAAAGATCTGGTATCGTGCACATCAAGTTTATGCAAATTACGCGATAAAGTTTTACTAACAATGGAAGAAATTGAAACCGGTAAAATTAGCGAAGATGTTTCAAAACAATATTTCATTTTTTATGATGAACAGTATCAAGAACTTTGCTCAAAGTTGCCTTCCGTTTCTGATAAATACGTTTCGATAGCTGAAAAGAAGTTGAAAGTTCGGAAGGACGAGGAGCCCAACAAAGAGTTCTTCGATGATACGCATGAATCTAAATGATGCATTTTTGAGATTAATTCACAAAAATCAGGTCGATAACAAAAGCGATATTAACACCACGCTTGATGGCATCAACTCAAAAATCAGTTCTTCCTATTATGATGACGACGATTCTTGCCATTATATACTTTCCGGGTCTATGGGGCGGGGCACCTCGATTAGGAAGGAAAGCGACATCGATGTTGATTTTATTCTTCCTAAAGATGTTTACGATCGCTTCAATGCAAGACATGGCAATATTCAATCGCAGCTTTTGAGTGAAGTAAAAGATAAACTGTCAGATAAATATCCAAGATCAGATTTAAATGGTGATGGTCAGGTCGTTGATATACATTTTAATGATTACTTGGTGGAGGTTCTTCCGTGCTTTAAGCTGTCTGAATTTAGTGATGAGTTAACTCATCCAGATTCTCACGATTGCGGAACTGGCAGTGGCAGTTGGCAACGTACTAATCCAAAATTGCAAATTCAAATGGCCAACGATTTTTGCTCCAGCTTCAGGCAGTTTAAAGAAGTGTGTCAAATCGTTCGATGTTGGAAGAGAAGCCAAAACGTGAAACTCAAGGGGATACTTATTGACACTTTTGTCTATAACTGTTTTCAGGGTAGGAAAGAATATTTCTACAAAGACGACGATTCAGCCGCTTATTTTGGAATGATAAAGGAGTTTTTTACATACTTATCAGGCATTAGCGAATACACGAAATCTATTTTTGATTTTAGTTATCATGACTATATAAACATTGGTGATTTGTCATTCATCAAAAAATCAAAGAAGGCTCTTAAGAAAATGAACGAATCCGATCCAGAGACCCTTTGGGACAATTTGCAAGGATTGTTTGGATACGGGTTCCCGGATTATCCGACAACAAACAAATTTACATACACGGAAGAATTTATCGACGATATGTTTCCGGTATGCATCACTAATCACCTTGAGATTGAGTGCACGATTTCACAAGATGGTTTCCGCGATGAACCTTTATGGATGTTTTTAGAAAAATACAATTGGCTTCCACACAATAAAACTCTTTGGTTCAGTATAAAAAGCACAGATGTAATCCCTCCTTATGACATATATTGGAAGGTGAGAAATGTCGGAGAAGAAGCTCAACGAAGAGATTGTATTAGAGGTCAAATTATCAAGGGCGGTGCAAAGAAAAAAGAGACAGCCGATTTCTACGGTCCGCATTTCGTAGACTGCTATATAGTCAAAAACAATGTTTGTGTAGCTAAAGATACGATTTCTGTTCCGATTCAAAAGTGACTTCTATAGTACTGTAACTTGAAAACTTATTTAAAAACCGCCAAATATAAAAGACAATTAGTTATGTTTGAGTTTAGTAATTAGCCAATAAGTTATTTGTTTAAACAATCATTCAGTTCATTAAGGACTTTTTGATTTTTAGCGTCTTCTTCGTCTTTACGGGCTTTAACTTTCATCTTTTCTTCCTGAATTTGAGCATATTGGTTGTTCATTCCATTAATAAGTTTTTGCAACTCATCTAAGAAATTTGGAAAATCATATTTTGCTATTTCCGGGAAATTATTGGTATAAATCACGAAATTTTCCAAATGAAGATTGTCGATTGTCGGACAGCCCGTTCCATAAATAGTAGCGAATGATCCAAGCGCTTTAAGAGCGCGATTGTATGCTTCCCACCATTCATAGGTTAATTGCTGATCTACATAAAAATAAGCAACGTAAGAGCCGTCAACAAATTTGATTTCTTTATTTATTATTTTCATATATTTATTAAAACATATGGTTTGAAGCGACACAAATTATTGATGAAACACTTTCGTTTTCATATGGTCGCTTCAATGGCGTTTGACTTCCTAAAAAGGATTACGGCAGGACTTGTCGATGGCCTGGAGCGGTGGCTGCGGTGGGGATCAGGAAGGGATTACCAGGCCATCGACAATAAGGCAGCGGTTTATATCAGTCATTGTAAAACATGATTTTTAAAGGAGATTATAGAATAGAATATAGGTTATCGTTTTTCTTGGTGATAACATAAATGAATGGATAAAGACCCTGAATTTTTATATCGATATCGTCCAGCAACGGAATGCGCAATAAATGCCGTTCTTCAAGGGAAGACATATGCCGTTTCCCCATATAAATTGAATGATCGTTTGGATTCAGCCATACGATTCAACTCAAATAAACTATGCAAGCTTTTATTAAAGAGCAAAAAGATTCATCGGTTAATAATAGAAAATGTATTTTTGAAATTTGATGCCAAATGTTCTCATTATCCAAATTATGAAAGTTATAAGAAAGCCGAGGAACAAGCGTGGGATAAGGCTGAAAAGGAATTTAATGAGCCGATTTCTAGTTTAAAAATTAGAGAGTTTTTTAATTCGTTGGCTTTGCAGGCGATTGACGATTTTAAAAAATCTTTTGCTGTAGTTTCGTTTTGTTCAATCGGGGCGAACCAAATAATGTGGAGCCATTATGCTTCTGATTCTTCTGGTTTTGTTTTGCAGTATTTATTCAGCTCCCTTAGTAGTTTGTCTTTAATATCAATGAAGAAAATTTACACATCTTTAACTCCGTTGCAATTATCGGTTCTTGGCCTCCACAAAGTGAATTATTCTGATTCTTTAATTGATGGAACAGATTTCGTTTATCGTCTGATCATGAAAAGGGGCGATCGTTTCACAACTAAGAATCGATATTTGGAGAATATAAAAACTGAAGAAGACGCTCGTTTCATATTATCGTTGCTAACAGAAAAAGAGAAGGCGTGGTCTTATGAAGGCGAATATCGTTGGATTTTTCCATTTGGAATTGGTTACTCTGATGAAGAATCCATAAACAGTACCCTAAGCGCAATTGGTTTTGAAAGTATGGAAACTTATTATTTCGACATAGGAAACCTGCGCCCATTCGCTATATGCCTTGGCGAAAAGATGAGTATTATTAATCGTGTTGTTTTGGCGTCTTATTGCAAAACGTATAATCACGTTTTGCTATACGAGCAGGATTTTTCTAATTTGCCAGGTCTTGGTATGGCTAATTGGAAACTTACTAAACCAGACGAAATCTTGAACACCGAGAATGTCTAGGATTTCTTTAATGTGGAATGAAAATGGACAAACGTTATCAATTTGAATTAAAAACAAAGAGCCGTCCTCATGTGGTTATTTTAGGAGCCGGCGCAAGCGCGGCGGCAACCGCCGGCGATTCATGTGGATTTCACATCCCTACCATGGACAACTTTATTAAGGAAGCTGGCTTTGGCTATTTATTCGATGGATTTCATTTACATACGAAGTCAAACAACCTTGAGGCTATTTATTCAGAATTATCAGAAAGATCAAAAGTCGATAAAGAAGCAGAAGCTGTAAAGAAAAAACTAGAAACCGCACTGTCAACTTACATGAAAAACCTTTCTTTGCCAATAGGGATACCCACAATTTATGATTTTTTAGTGGCAAGTTTAACAAGCAAAGATCTTATTGCCACTTTCAACTGGGATCCGCTTCTCATAAACGCTCTATCAAGAGCCACGCTTTATGGTATTAAAACTGACGATGAACTTCCTCAAACGGCATTTCTCCATGGAAATGCAAAGAATGGTTATTGTGATAAATGCAGGATAGAAACGATTATTAATCAACAAGGCCAAAGATGTCGTTATTGTGGTGAAATTTTAGCCCCATCAAAGCTATTGTACCCAACGAAAGACAAAAATTACAAAAGTGATTCACACATAAAAAGTCAATGGACCAAGTTAGAGTTGTACTTAAAACATGCGTATCAAATAACGATTTTTGGTTATAGCGCTCCAAAATCAGACACAGCCGCGATGAAATTAATCAAAAACGATTATGGCAAAAAGGATAAGCATCCTATTGAGCAAGTGAACTTCATAGATTTAAAAGGCATAGACGAGTTATATAGAAGGTTTAAGGGCTTAATCTACCATGATCACTATTCTTGCGTTAATGATTTTTTCAAATCAACACTCGCCACTTGCCCAAGAAGGACTAACGAGTATTTGTTTGACGTCACCATGAATGTGATATGGGGAAACATCAAAAATGGTTTTAAACAAAATATGTCTTTTGACGATATAAGGGAAATCGTTGAACCTTTACTTCAAAAAGAGAGAACTAATTCAAAGGGTCAAGTTTTGGATGATCCATATGTTTGTTTTACAAATGGATGATCTACAAAAACGAATATGTTGATTTTGGTGCCGGTTGCAATTTGCTTTGAAATTCCAAATAAGTCGTTTGCTTATTTATCGATATTGGCGGACTCTTCGTTTATGTCCAGATTTTGCGGGAACCTCTTTTTAAGTATTAGAGAAAATACAAACGAAGCAATGAAAAGAAACGAATCAGCACTGCCGAAGATCACAGTTCCTTCAAGCCCTCTGTCGATAGCAAAAAGATAATAAACGCCAGAAATCAAGGCGTAAACGCCGAACTGAACATTAAAATATTCAATCAGTAACGAAACATACTTATTTTTGTTCCAGAAAATCTTTTCTACAAAAGCCAGAATAAGCGGAAATGAAAAATAGAAAATAAAGCGATATAAAATTAGCAAAGCGTAAGCTTTAAACTGAAAGTCTTCTGAATTGAAAGAAACGTGGTTTTTAAATAAAGCTGGGCAGTCGGAAAAATAGAAGCCAGTGAAAACTACTACGGCTAGAACAAAAATGGCAATTCCACGTAGTACAGTTTTCAAGATTGGATGAGATGCGTTTTTGTTCATTTTATAAAGCATCGAACAATGCCTGTAATCTTTCGTAAACAGTCATATGGATTTCGCTTATTGCTAGGAGGTCTTTTCTAAAGCTGGCTTTGTCTTGGTCGTTTAACTGTGAGTAATTCTCAAGTAAGTCATCTATTATCAAAACACACCTTTTCCTAGTGTCAGCAAACGTCCTTTTTATCCAATCTAGCAAATCTTTAATCCACGTATCGTGATCATATTTGTCCAAAAGGCCAGGCAAAGCGTTGTAGATTTTATTGAGCTCTTTCCCTTTGCTAGCTTTTAGATCGGCCCGTATATTTTCAAAAGTTCCTATTTGCACCCGAGGGAATGATAAATCAGCTTTAATCGTTGTTTTCCTTGTTTGACCACTTCGAATAACGCAATTTTATATGCATTTTGATAGCCATCTCGATAAAGGCCTGGGCTTTTTGATAGTTGTTTCCTTTATTGTTGTAGATGAAAGCAAAGAGGTTAAGCCAGTCTTGAAGAGTATCTCTCGAGTAGCCTCCATGACTTGAAAGAAATTCTTTAAGGTAACGGTGAACTTTGTTAATTGGTTCCAATGGGTTATTCCTATCCTCTATCTTCTTAGACTTGTCGACCACGTGTACCTCACTAACAAGATTAAGAGATCTTATAAACTCACGATGGGCATTTTCTCCATCATGGACGAATGTTGACCCTTTGCTTATGTGACTAGAGTATGCCTTGGTGACCTTGGGAACGCTGGGTTTGCCCACACCCTCTAATTTTAGATAACACTTATTACCATCAGTTAACGAATATATGGAATATTGATTGCTTGATAACCCTCGAAGTTCTTTTCCATTTTTCGCCACTTTCTTAGATTCCCACTTGGGCACGTATGTCTCGTCGGCATAGACCCTTCCTACGAAGATGATGGAATCTTGATACTTTTGAAGAACGAGGAATACCTTAGAAAGCCAGTATCTACCAGTTGAATATGCATTACGATTATCGATACTAGAAGTAAGGACGCTATGGAACTCAAAGAGATGAGACAAATACTCTATCCATTCTGAAAATGGGATCTTTCTTGAATCAAAAATCGTGTTTGTTACAGGAGAGAACTTTCTCCCACAAGATGAGCATTCATAACACCTAAGGCCACTTTTCTTAAATCCATCTCTCCTTATCGCTGGCGAACCACAATAAGGACATGAAGTAATCGCCAAGGAGTTGATATATGCTATTTCCTCACATGAAACTTTCCTATGTTTCGCGTCATACCATTCCGACAACGTCGAAATCATAAGGGGCGAAGATTTGTCTCCACTCGAAAATTCGGCTCTTAGAGCCTCTAGTTGTTTTTCTTTCATGAACCTGCCGATCCCGCCTATGGGGAGGCATCATCCTTGGAATCGGCAGATTCTCAAAAAAGCTGATGCCTCCCTAAAGGCTTTTGAAATAGCCACTCTATAGGGTGGCATAGTCATTATACGGCTATGGTTCAAGACCCGTCTAAATTCTTCCCTCGTGTGCAAATAGGAACTTTTTTCAATAATCTCTTCCTGACTTTTGCTTGGCATATGCGCCTCCTAAATTGCGGATTTCTAACCGCAATTTTGTTATATCATATTTTTTCTACGTTTTTTATGCCCAAAAAATACAATAAAAAGTTAAGTATTAATCGAAACTCATATCAAAAAAATAACGCTGAATGTCGGAAATGTTACATCCAAAAAATCCTCATCCTTTTTCGGTGGGGGCGCCGACCGACCTACGGTCATTCGGGCCCCTTTCTTGTATCAACGGGTGAGGGTCATCATTTATATTCATCCTCATGGATAGAACCAAGGCACCACACGTAGGAAGAAACAGCGGGATCGAGATACTAAGGCTCTTCTTGATGTTCCTCCTCATCATCTACCATTCCTATGTCCATGGCAGTGGATACTCTCTTAACTCTTTTAGCTATACGGATTTCTTTGGGGCCATCTATTCATCCTTAGGCCGTTTTGCAGTCCTGGTGTTCTTTCTTATCAGTGGGTATTTTTCTTCTTCCGAAACATTAAACATCACGAAGGTCCTTCGTTTAGTGTTAGAGGTTCTTTTCTATATTGCTCTCTGGTCGATCGTCCTCAATCTTACGAAAGAGATCACCTGGGACTATATGACCTTCCGTAACCTCTTCACCAACTACTGGTTCATCAACGTCTACATCTTCGTAATGGTCCTTAATCCCTTCTACGTTAAGTTAGCCAATATCCTTACGAGAAAGCAGTGTATCTTCTTATTCCTTGCTATTACGTTCCTTAGTGATTTCTTGATCCACTTCCTCAAGAACTCCTATTCCGAGCTCCTATATTGTTCCTTGGGCTTTATGGTTGGTTACTACTTAAAGAAGTATGGGCTCCACATTAACTACAAATGGAGACTAGGGGGCATCCTCTCCTTTATCTTTGCCATAGGGTTCCGTTTCTTATTGCTCGACGCCAATGGTATCTATGACATGCATTACGACTCCACGATGTTAACGGAGTTATCCTCGCCCTTCATGATGATCGCGGGCATGGCCTTACTCCTTGAGTTTGTTTCCTTTAAGCCCTTTGTGTCTCCTCTTCTTAATTCCTTAGCCTCCGGGGTCTTTGGGGTCTATCTCATCCATGACTTCTATCCCACCTACCATTTGTTCTGGGAGCGGATGTTCTTTATGCAAAAACACATCCAAATGGGGTATGGCTGGATCTACGCACCATTCTTAGGAGTGTTCATTCTCTTCTCGGGTCTCTTCTTCGACTACGTCCCTCATTGCCTCTATGAGAAGCCTCTCTTCTATCTCTTAACGAAACCCCTGATGGCATTACAGACAAAGATAGATGGGATACTCCCCCCCGAAAGAAGACGTAGCCAAATAGTTATAGTCAAAATCTGACCCTCATCTTTTGTACACTCTTTAGGAAAGAGGTATCGAAAAAATGAATGACGAAGATTTTGATGTGATTATGGCGGCGGTGGCTAATAACGGAAGAATATCGGCGCAAGATAAAATCACTTCTATTCATCTTGCTAACGAAAATGACCAATACGCATCGTTGCTCAATGACGTTTATATCCGAGGCCGTAACGCCTTGGTCCATGTTAATACCCTTCAGTCTTTTATCAAGATGACGCAGGAGATGATTACGAAAGAACACGATACTGAACGAAAAGAATCCTTGATTGATTTTGCGGTGTCCATTCTTGTTGGCCAAGCTAACGTTTGCCTAAGGGATTACCAATCACACCTGAGCGGCTCAGAAGCTCGGCAAAAGGCGGGTTTTAACGGAGAGCTAATCTTAGACTTCTTCATTTCACTATTGGATCAAACCGCGAGCGAAAAAGAGAAAAAGAGATTGAATGCGAACATCAAGGTGTTGGGGTATTTCGAAGACTTATCCGCTGGCTTTCAAAAAGCCGCGGTGGTTGAAAATGAACCGGCGGTGGAAAGTCAGAAACCGTCTTCACCCAATGAAGCGCGAGCGGTTGCGACACCAAGCACCAGTGTCTCAACGACTTCTCTTAGTTACCCTGACAAAGTGTCTTCCGCTCTTTTCGTTTGGTCGAAGATTATCTTAGGATTGTTTATTGTCGCAGGCACCGCTTTATTCATCACGGGAATTTCTCTTCTTGCATCGGGAAAAGATGCTTTGCTGGCCGTAGGCGGCGGCTTATTAGGGGCTGGCGTTGGTGTCTTTATTCTCGCTTTCTTCAGCAAAGCCCTTTTGGATGGCTACGCCACGATGGTTCAGTCGGCAGAGAAGAATCTTAGAAACAAATAACGAATCTGATGGCGACAAAAAAGCGGGGCCAAGCGACCTTCTGTCGTTAGACCCCGTCTTTCTTTACTATTGGCGGTTTTTACGAAAAATCGACAAAAATGAGACTTAAAATCGTGTTTTTGCGGTTTTAATCAATCGCGGTGATGTAATTAGCCCTTGCTCCCCAAACAGCGTCAGCCTTATAGTCATCCACCAAAGAAGAAGGAACCTTGATATTGATATCGGCGTTAAGTAACGCTAAGGAATCCTTGGCGATCTTGGTGATCTCCGTTGTCGTCTTCGTTAAGATCAAGGTCTTTAAGGATACGAGCTTGGCAATGGTAGTGATGTTGGTGCAGGTAGCAGGAACACTGACGGATGGGATGTTCTCCATGCCATTAAGGAACGAGAGATTAACATAGGCTACGGTGCTAGATAACACCAAAGGATTAGTTTCCGTCCAGGTCGAAGAGCCTCTGGGCGCCATAATGGCAATCGTGCCCTTTAAGGTGGCGTTATGGTAATAGAGAACGCCTTCCTTATCGACGCTAAAGAGAGTGTTGTCGCTTGTAACCCCAAAGGAAGTGACTCCCTTCAGGTGATAAGCCCCCATGTTATAGCCCGTATAGGTGGTGTAGCTCGCTGGATAGATGATCTTCGTAATGGTGGTGTTCTCCATCGCAAAAGCACTCGGAGCGATCCTGGTGGCGGTACTAGGCAATGTCACTTCGCCCGTTAAGGTACTAGCTAGACCAAAGAGAGTTTTAGAACTGGTATCAACCAAAAAGCCATTCTCGTATTGTATGACCCCATTAGAGGCCGGTTTAACCACCGTGTTATAACTGACCGAACCGGTGCTTAACATCGTCAGGTTCTTGCCTAAGGTCAAACTTGTTAAAGCATCGCCTGCCGTGGCCTCAAACTCCGTGACGGGCCAACTAGACGCTGGGACGGGTAATCCCTCAACGACATCGGGGATCGTATAGGACGCGAGCTTCGAGTATCCATTAATGGAATTAATCGAGACCGAACCCCCATCAAGGAGATTGACGGAACCGAAGTTCTCAAGGCTGTAATAACTAGAAATCTCATAGGTGAAGGGAAGCGATTGTCCCTGATAGGTCACGGTGGCGGTGATGTCTTTCCCAATCGTGGTCTTCGTGGTGTCGAATCCTGTCACCATACTGGAAGTGACTTTCGCGATTTCTTCGTCTTTCTGGTTCGTGATGACGAAACGGTTATCATCGAACTTCGAGCCAAAGTCAAAGGAGGCATTCTCGGAGAAAGCGGTGGTGACTTTGTAGGTGTCCTTCTCACTAGTGGACTTAGCGGTCCCTCCACAAGAGGCTAGGAGTGGCATTAACATCAAACCTAAAACCAATGATTTTCTTTTCATGGTGATCTTATCTTCCTTACTCTTTATGTTATTCCTTATTCTCTGAGCAAGGAACTGACTACTTCTCTCTTTTTGGTAACGGATAAGCCCAAAAATCATCGTCTTTTCCATTAAGTAGAATGTCAGATAATGATATTCAATAATTTTGTCGAAAATAAAACCGATTGCTCTTCTTAGGGAACCGTATTTAACTAAAGACGGTATACCAGTGCGAAAAGGCGATGCTGATTCACATATTTTTCCAAAGGAGTGAATTGCTCATGAAAAATGACCCATATTTAGCGACTGTTGACTATGCTGGAGAAATCGAATCAAACGCGGTTCTTCTTTTACTTAGCCCCCAAGAAGTCCCGACGGATGCCGAATATTTCGCCTTGAAGTTCTTAGGTGTTTCTAATGTGGCTTTTTCAAAAGAACACTGCGATTTTTCTTCATTAATCAGTGGGAATGTTTGTGAGTGTTCCGTCTCTGACAATCATTGTCATCTCTATGTTGACGTTTGCCAATCTGATGTAGATTTCGATTTTGTTTCGATGAAAGAAACTGATCTTCTTGATTCGAACGGGTTGCCCGCCAAAGGATTAGAGGTTACCGAAGACATTGACGAAATGCCAAATTTCCACCTCCTCTTTTTGCTTCACAACGATTCGCTTCTTTTGATTTCACAAAAATCAGAACGAGAAAAATGTCGGTCGCTGATTTTTGAAGATGTTTCTTCTTTTCTGGTTAATAAAAAAGATGAAAATGTGCTGGATGGTTCAAACGGGCTCGACATTGTCAGCGTTAAAAAAGAAAACGATCGTATCTTCGTTACATTATCTTGGCCAGCAAAGAAGCGTCGTCTTCAGTTCTCTTTTGCCTTTAAACGCTTATTCGAAGTTGACCTCTAATGTTATTTGCCTTTGACGAGGCGCTTGAAGGCTTCGAGGTTCGACAGGGTCACGAGATCGTAACGGGATGTCGTGGAATCCGCTAGAGCCTCCGCGCCTTTATAGATGTTCTCCATGGTGTTCTTAAGCATCAGGTCCACCTTCTCGTAGGTCCAATGTTCTTTGGCTTTGTTTTGCATCATCTCGAAGCCTGAGACTGTTACGCCTCCAGCATTGCTGGCTTTGCCAGGGCCATAGCCAACATGGTTCTTGATGAGGAACTGGGCGGCTTCAGCGGTGGTGGCCATATTCGCGCCTTCGCAAACGGCGATGACATGATGGCCTAATAACTCTTTGGCTTCCTCGATGCCAATCTCAAACTGGGTGGCACAAGGAAGAGCAATATCCGCTTCTAGGTTCCAAATGGCTTTAGAAGCGATTTCCTTCGCGTTAGGATGCCCTTCTAAGTATTCGTGCAATCTTCCTCGTCTTCCTTCTTTAATCGCCTTCACGGCCTTTAAATCGATACCCGAAGGATCATAAATGCCGGAAGTGCTGTCAGACATGGCAATCACGAGACCACCAAGTTGTTGGACTTTCTCGCACGCGTAGATAGCCACGTTGCCAGAACCAGAGATAATGACCTTCTTGCCTTTGATGCCGGTCTTGAATAAATCATGCAGCATGGCCTCGAGGTAATACGTAAGACCATAACCGGTTGCCTCTGGTCTTAAGATGGAGCCACCCATGCTTAAGGGTTTCCCTGTCAAAGCCCCATCATCCTTGCCAGACATCTTTTTGTATTCGTCATACATATAAGTGATTTCGCGGCCACCGACTCCGATATCGCCCGCGGGGACATCCGTCTCCATGCCGATATAGGGATAAAGCTGATCCATGAAAGCCCGGCAGAAACGTTCCACTTCGCCTTCGGATTTGCCCTTGGGGTCAAAGTCTGAGCCACCTTTGCCACCCCCCATCGGGAGACCTGTTAAGGCATTCTTGAAGGTTTGCTCAAAGGCCAGCATCTGCAAGATCGAAAGATTGACGGACGGATGGAAACGAAGGCCGCCTTTATACGGTCCAAGGATATTGCAGTATTGGACCCGATAGCCTTTATTGATTATTTCTTTGCCCGCGTCATCAACCCAATGGACATCGAAAGAGATAATCTTATTGGGCTTTAAGAGCCTCTTAAAGGCTGGGATATCTTCTGGATGTTTTGTTAGATAAGGCGTTAAAGAATTACCAACCTCCATCACGGCGGCGGTGTACTCGGGCTCATTTTTGTGTTCTTCAGCGAATTCTTCTAAGAAAGAAAGCATAGGTGTTGTACCTCTAGCGGATATTCTTCGTTATTTCTAGAAACATTCAATGCTTTATTTTTTAATTGCCTGAATGTTGTTTCGCAACCAAGCGGGGTTTGGCGACTCTAAATTCTCGAAAAAATCAACAATATTGGTGCTTGGGCATTCGTTGGATGTTTTTCCTAAAAGGCTTTTTGCGTTAGCTTTCATCGTTTCATAATTTTCTTTGTTAAAAGAATATTTTATTTCGTCTAGTTGCCATTTTTTGGCATCGTATTTCTTTATTTTTGGCCAAATCCTTTGAATAATGCCGCTATTGGCAACCTTGCTTTGGGTTGAAAGAATCGTCTTTTCAAAATGCAGGACCATCAATTGAAGGGTACAAGGGTTGGTGAAAAGAGCAAAACGATGAAACATTGCCGGTCCGACGATCAAAGAAATCTTCTTTTTCACCGCCTCGAAAGCTTCATGGGGCCAAGAATCGACATCCAAGACGAAGAACACCGCGTCATAGGGTTTGGTCAAGCAGTCCTGAAAGAAGGCGGGGATGTTGCCCGCGCCGCCCACCCGATCATCGTTTCCGTTTGTTGCCAAAATGGGTTCTATTTCATAGATTTGGTTAAATACGCCCAAATCCATGAGAGCGTAAAAATACATCAGCTCTTCTTGCCCTTCACAAATGAGGGCAATTCGATAATGTTGTTGGTCCTGCGGGCTTTTCATTTCTTTAGCATGTCCATAAGGCTATTGATTAGCTGGGGGTTGGGTATGCCCTTAAAGGCGCCCTTTGTATAACGTCCATATACGTTTTCTGTTTCACGAACCCCGTCGCGGGCCGTTGAATCGGCCAATGAGAATAACTCAGCGGAATCTTTGCCTTTGTTCGAAAACCAAATCTGCTCTTTTCTCATGAGGAACGGGCAGTCTAATAACGCTACGTCCTGAGTGGAGAAAAACAACTGGGCCTTCTCGTTTTCGATATTATTGAATAAAGCCACAATCGCTCTGGTCAAAGTGAAATTAAGGCTGCCTTCCAGTTCGTCAATAATCAGGATTTTTCCATTCTGAATGGCATCGATTATATATGATGCATAGGCTTCGATTTTTTTCGTTCCTGTGGAGTCGAAAGCCAAACTCGGCACGTTCTTGCCCTTATAGGTGCTTACTAAGTGAAACTGGTCTTCCAAACCGATTTGGCGAAGGATTTCTTCGTTGACGGGGGTGCCAACTGGCTCTATAGCTCTTTTGGGGTCATAACGGAAATCTTCCAAACTGATATCGGCGTTTTTAACGAACTCCACAATCAATTTCTTTTTCTTTTCGTCATTTCCTTTTAAAACGGCGATTGTCTGGTTCAAAGGAATGTTATAACCCGCCACGATTTCAAGTGACCTAGCAAAGGTTAGACATTCATTTCGCCATTTTGTCATCAAACTTGATCCTTCGATGTTCATACCATATAGAAGGGGGCTCAAATACGTGGCGTATTTTAGGGCTGGTTCGGCGTCTTTATCCAAACAAACGGCATTCTTATTGGCCTTGTCGCGCATGAATAAAATTTTCGATGTTTTGTTGCGGGAGCTGTAATACATTACCTGCTCTAGTTTTTCGTAAACGTATTCTTTCGTCGTGATGTTATAAGAGAATTCGTAATGATATATTTCGTTGTTTCCATTGGAAAAGGTAACCCCCATGGAAGTGATGGGGGAATTCGAGAAGATATTAGGCGAAAAAGGAACGTTCTGGACATTGGTTAAGACCATCTTCATGTCTTCCAAGGCCTGAAGAAGGCAGGTTTTTCCTGTGTTATTAGAGCCGTAAAGGCCGATGCTCTTGACCACGCTGATGGGTCCAACGTCTAATAAGTTGGACCTTAGTTTCTTCGTTCTTCTATCGGCAACGAAAGAAATAGTCGACTTTTTTAAGAACGCCTTGTGGTTTTCCACGCTGAAATCGATGATCATATTTTTCTCCCAAGATGATTATATACAAAAATTATGCGTATGTGTCAAAAATATGTACAAACGCATAAAGTATTTTTTGGTATTTCGTTATGATTTTTAGTGACCGTTTTCCCCTAATATCTTCTTTAATTGAGTTTTCCTTGCTCCCCATTATGATTGTAGATAAGGAGATTTTCGTCTTATGGATAACACGAAAGTCGTGAAGATACTGGAACTACTCGAAAAAGATTCATCCCTCACGGATGAAGAAATCGGAAGCCTCATTGGCGAAAAGGCCGCGGATGTCACCGCGGAAGTGAAGCGTCTTACCAAAGAAGGCTTCATCTGCGGTTACCAAGCCGTCATCGATTGGGGCAAGGAGAACGAAGAAAAGGCCGATGCCCTCATCGAAGTCAAAGTGTCCCCTCAAAGAGACAAAGGCTTTGACGCGATCGCGAATGATATTGCGAAGTTCGATGAAGTCAGTGCGGTCTATCTCATGTCCGGCGGATATGACTTCGCGGTCATGCTAGAGCGCAAGACCATGAAGGAAATATCCAAGTTCGTCTTTGAGAAACTGGCTACTCTTCCGTCTATCAGTGGCACCTCGACTCACTTCATCTTACGGAAATACAAAGACCATAAGATCGTGATGGGCGAAGGCACGAAAGATCGTCGCGTTGAGCGGATTTTATGAAACTGCCGCCGTTCAACAAACGGCTCGAGAGTATTGAGCCCAGTCGGATCAAAATCGACTTTACGAAGCTTAAGGACCCCGAAGTCCTCTCTTTAAGCATCGGCGAGCCGGATTTTGAGACACCTTGGGGCATCAGTGAGGCGGGTATCGAAGCCATCCAACATGGCTACACCTTCTATAGCGATGATGCGGGTTTGCCGAGTCTACGCGAAGAAATCTCCTTTTACGTCAAAAGGCATTATGGCCTCCATTACGAGGCTAAAGACGAGGTACTAGTCACAGTAGGCGCTTCCGAAGCCATCGACTTAACCTTCAGGGCCATCCTTAACGAAGGCGACGAAGTGCTAATTCCAATGCCTTCCTATATCTCCTATGGACCTTTGGTCACTTTATTAGGCGGCGTGGTTAAACCCGTCGTCATCAAGGAAGACAAGAAGTTCAGATTACAACCAGAAGACCTTGAAGAGGCTATTACATCAAAGAGTAAGATTCTGGTTCTCAATTATCCCCATAACCCCACAGGCGCCATCTTAGAAAAAGAAGACTTAGAGAAACTCGCTCCTGTCATTAAGAAACATAATCTATATGTCATTAGTGATGAGATCTATGCCGAACTAACCTATGGCAAGAAACATGTCTCCATGGCGTCTTTGCCGGATATGAAAGAAAGAACCATCTACATCAGCGGGTTCTCGAAAGCCTTCGCCATGACAGGCTGGAGACTGGGTTATGTCTGTTCATCCAAAGAGATCATCGCCCATCTTAGGAAAGTCCATCAGTACGCGATGCTCGCCGCCCCGACCATCAGTCAGTTCGCGGCAGTAGAGGCCTTAAAGAACAACGAAGGCGAAACCTATAAGATGCGAGATGCCTATGACGAAAGAAGAAAGTACTTAGTCCAGGCTTTACGCGATATTGGCTTATCCTGTTTCACTCCTGAGGGGGCATTCTATGTTTTCCCGTCGATCAAGAAGACGGGATTAACCAGTGATCAATTCGTGACTCAACTGTTTGACAAAGAGAAGCTTCTCCTTATTGCGGGCAATGGCTTTGGAGAAGAAGGAGAGGGATATATCCGTATCTCCTATGCCTATAGCCTCGATAAGCTAAAAGAAGGCATACGGAGAATCAGCAAGTTCCTAAAGGAAATCTAGTCTCTTCATTTAAAGGATTAAAATAAATGGCTCAAACAGGAAAAACCGACGATAAAAGCAAAAAATACCCCAAATGGTTAGATGATGCCAGATGGTTAGCGTCTTTTAGTGAGGATGTCATTAAAGCTTACGGAATCACTGGCGTTGAGCTCGATAGTTGCGGCGTTGAACGGAGACTGGCTGACCATGAATTGGATCCGTTCATTCATTTCGATTTCGATTTTGTGAAAGAAATCATCGGAAAGCCAATCATTGTCAATAAATACGAATCAACAGATGATGACAAAAGATTTGAGAAGGCCATTGTTTGCTATGCCAAAAAACAAAACCAGCTCTTCATCGTTCATTACAAAAGTCATGTTCTAAAAGAAGGAACTTTTGCTGTCGAACATGTTGTAGAAGAAGTAGCGTTAGCAGATCGTTTCACTTATGTGGAAAAAGATGGCAAAAATGTCATTACACCGAAACACGAGAAATTTAATCACATGCTTTCAGTTTATTATTGATCGATTCGGTAACTTTTGAACCAGGAACGCCCACAATTACGGCAGACGAACTTTAATTTAACGAAACTGCTGTTGTAGCCGACGACATAAACGGAAGTGTCGGTTCCTCCACAGTTTTCGCAGCGTCTATGGCTAAGTGGAATACGTGGCCCATAGTCCTGCGTTGGCTGAGACTGAACAATATAGTAGTGATCAGTGGTCCTTTCAGTGGTGCTGTGACTAGAGAGAGCGGCTCCAATGATTCCGGCGGCAATCAACCATCCTAGTGCTGACATAAATACCTCCATTAATTTTTAAATCTTTTGGCTTGTATCCAATCGACTTCGCTTTTAGGATTCTTATAGAAACACGAGCATTTTTTTAAATAGAAAAGTGCGTTATTACAGCTTTCTTTAAGTGAGATGTTTTTTAGCCTTTTTTCAGCAACTGTCTTTGCTTCTTTATATGAATTATTTAATTTTGTAATTATTCCTTTAGCATTCAAATAAAGATTTAAATAATTAAGCGATTCCGCCTGAGTTTGTAATAGTTTAATCTGAAAATCAAAACCAAAATTTTTAACTGGAGTCCTGCTTTTCATTTCTAGAGTATTCGAAAGTCGTTTTATGTATTTGCAGGCATCAAGCATTTGATTGGAAATTTTGTTTACATTTCTTTGCTGGTCCTGTTCGAAGTTGTATATCGCAAAGTTAATATAGTCCATTGTTTTGTTGATTGCTTGGACCGATTGCAAATATGTGGGGAGATACATTGGCGAGGCTTTTGCAAATAATGCAGTATATATCATATGCGTTACAGACAAGTTGTATTGCGTTGCGTCAATAAAATCCTTTATAGTGTTTGAATTGTCGGTATAGGCTTTTGACATTCCAATGATGTTGTTTGCATAGAGGTTTATTTCTTTTGTCGTTTTTGCATTTATCAAATTTGCATAATCATTAGCTAAATCATTGGAAAGCGTAATGAAATAGATATCAATTTTTGCTTTTATGTCTTCATAAATTGCTTTATATTTTTCAGTATCTGTATTTTCATATTTTAATGATGTTATCAATTGTTTTACGTCATTAATGACGTTGTCTTTTAATACTTGATGTTTTCTATAAATGATTGGAGCGATTTCTGGCGATTGCTTTTCTCCAATCGCCGGAACGCCCTTCTCTTGTTGTTTTTTAGCGTATTCAGATAAAACGATTGTGCTTTTTACAACTTTTGTCGTGCCTTTCAGATCATTTTTTGTTTTGTTTGTCTCATCTAGTTTTTGAGATTGTTTGTCTGTTTTATTAATGTCTTTGCTGTTAGACCCGGGGATATTGCAAATGTCTTGTCTGAAATATAAAGAAACATTAGATTTGTTATCAGCCATCTCAGGAGACTTTATGTGGGCGTTATCCAAATTGTTGAAATCAATCCCTGTTTTGAATTCGTTTTTATAATAATCGTCAGGAATCAATTGCCCAAATCCCTTATTGTAATGAATCAAATATTTATTCAGCACATTTGAATAATTGGAAAGATAGACAGACCATTCGCCAGGAGTAAACCTCCTTTTTTTGTTCAAAAAACGTGGCCCGTTTATCGAAAACGTTTCGCTAAAAAGATTTCTTAAATCTGATGGGAATGAACACCAATATTTCCCACAACCATCAACGAATAAATTGTCATTGAAAGTTCTTGAAAAAAGATTAGGGCTGACTTCAGAAGGGAACAAGAACAAGCCTTTTTTTATGGCCGTTTCGTAAGTCATTTCGCTCGGGTTTCCATAATAAGGATGGTGGCCTAACGTTAAGATATAAAAAATCAAGATAGCAACAACAAAATCTTCAGAGGTTACAGTTCTAACACTCGTAAATGTATTGAGATATTGTTCAGTTATGTTTTCTGGCGAAATGAAACTCCTGGAAAACATTCTGCTATTGAAGTCCGGATATTGAAATGAGTCCGTATCTATAAAATAAATCTCTTTTGGAGACACGATAAGATAATTGGATGGATTGAAGTCGCAGGCCAAAATTCCATGAAAATGTAGATATTGAAATGAGTCAGCAAAAGTCTTAGCTAAGTCTATAACGTCAGTTCTAGTCCAGCCATTGAATGCAGTCGTAAAATCATCGATATCTTCGAAAATTGACATCGCCTTCCCGGATGCCTTTTTCATTGTGTAACCAATTACGTAGCCTTTTTTATTTGTTACCACTTCTTTTGGGAAACATATGCCTTTAAAATCAAATTTCATCGAAGCGACTGTTTTGGTTTTGTATTGTTTTTCTTTTGTAAGTGCTTCATATGAAAAAATCTTACAAACCACGTTTTCTTCGCCAAAATCATAGACGCAGCCCTCAGCTCCGGCCTTACTAACGGGTGAACCAAGAAAATGTTTTATTCCATTGATGTAAATTTCATTATTCGGCCCTATGATTTCGTCTTTATTAACGGGTCCAATTTTTAAGTTATCGTTCTCCTGCTTAATTGTTATTTCGGTGGTTCTAGTAGTAAAAAAATCAGCAACTTTTACAACATTTATTTTGTGCGAATAGTGAGTGGCCGGATTATACATCGGGATGTTTTCCAGCGATTTTCGCAAGTTGCTATCCTCGGTGATTATTAATGTTGAAAACGAACTCCAATCTTGAACAACCCTATTAATGAGGTCTTTATCCGCAAAAGGGTTGTCGGGTGAACCGATTTCCCTGATATAGTGCTTGTCGATTAGATCATTTAAAAATGCCAAGCCCTTTTTAGCCTGTTGTTTAAGTTCATCTGAAACAGGCTCTTTTTTCGATGGATCGGCGCCTTGATAACGAACTGAAGGCCTGACACCATCCGCGAAACATCCTAATTCAGATTTAACTTTATATGTAGCTATACAGGCAACTTTGTTGGGTGTGATTCTAATAGCCTGGTCTAGCAACTTCCAAAAAATAGGAAAATTGGGGTTGACCAAAGAACATGTATCGAAATAAATTTTAAAAGATTCATCCTTGGGACCGGTTAGTCGGTTTACCAAATCTTGGACTTGAAGGGTCATATTACAACTATGTTCCCCTCTTCAAAAGCAACATATTCATTTAATAAAGAGATTAGCAGTAGTGTCTTTTTTTGAGAAATTGCCAATTTTTTAGCCAAATAAGCTACATCGTAAGGTCCTTGGCATGATGACTTAATTCTACGGAACGCTTTTGTGTATACGGAAATCGTTTTCTTGTTGGAGACGCGCTTCTTTAGCAATTCATCAAAACCTTCGTTTGTCAAAAAATCAATTTTTCTAAGGTCTTTTGAAAAGGCCAAAACCGAAAGGCTGCAATCGTCGTCGACATAAATCTCATCGTTTTGGAAAAGCGACATATTGTGTAAGTCGTTTAATAAGTCGTTTTTACCTTTTTGCCTGTTTAAAGACAAAGATTTTATTAAATCTTTTACTTCATCGCTTACTTCGCCGTCTTTGGCCAGAAGGTTAGACAAACCATCTGAACTCATCAGGGCTCCAGCTACATCATTGCTTTTGAATCTTTTCACAAACATGATTTTGGATGCGGTGGGATATGTGAAATAAACAGTGCTTTGCGGATCTTGTGGTCCCTTGTTTTCTTCGGAGATTAAGAACGACCCATTTTTGAAAAGGGTCGTAATGACTCCATCACCTAGATGTAGCAAAATGAAACGGCCGTTTTTATGTGCCATTAAGAGGAACGTTCCTAGAAAATCTCGTACTGTTCCGTGCTCGCTAATGGCGACCTCATCCATTTTTCTTCTGATGGACTCAATAACAAAAGTGCGGAACGAATCTTCTGGTTCTTTGTATAATTTATTGAAAGACGACAAAAACATATTACACAAAAAAGTAGTAATGACTTTTGAACCAATTCCGCTTTTGGATGAGCTACCGCAACCATCGGAAAGTGCCGCGACCGTAACATCGTTCTTTTCTTCTGAAAAGACGCTGTCTTCACAGGCCTTAGAGACCGCAATATGCTTTCTTCCGGCAACCGCTCCTTGGGCCACCGAAAGGAATTGTTTCTGCTTGTTCATTATTTCTTTCCGTATGAGAAGTCCTGGTCGTCGAGCGCGCTAAAATCGCCTTTTGGTTCTGCATTCGCTGTTCCGTTATCTTGGTCTACTTGGGCATTTGAAATTGTCGCCTCAATACTGTTCGATAAATAAGAGAACAACTGTGAGAAATCAACATCCTCTAATCTAATGGGCTCGTGGAGTGCGTCAAAGCCCTTTAGCATATCAAAGTGCATTGAATCGTTTAAACTGGATTTTTCCCGTCCAACCTTTACAGCCAAGAACACTAAGTGTTTTCCTTTACTGGCGCTGAGGCAGTTTAACTTGGCTTTGTTAAATTCATCAATGTCTGGTGTGTTGGTTCCACCATCCGTTATTAATAGAACAAGAGGACGGAAGTATTTTCGTTTTGCCGTCTTATATTGACTCTTTCTTTCATTTATCATTTGAATTACATAATTAATGGCTTTAGACATAAAAGTAGGTCCCCTAGCGGTAATGTCGACATCTTGTTTATCCTTTACCAAACTAAAAGGACTTATGACGTCTTTTTCTGGCGAAAAATCTTCTGGCCCAAAAGTGACGACCGCAATTTCAACACAGCGCCTTGCCTTTTCGTCATTCCGTAAATACTCGTAGAGATGGTTGATAAAGTTGCAAACCTTCATTATCGGTGCGATTCCATCCTTGTAATTTTCTCCTTCGCTCATGGATGTGCTTATATCAACCATGATGACAAACGGCATACGAGTTGATGTGCAAGTGAGCAACTTGCTGTCGAGGTTGTTTCGATTCGGATCGGCTTGGCTGTGGCTGTCGTCTAATAAATCCGGACTATCTTCGTATACCATATTTATTTCTCCTTTTTATTTTTGATAAACTTTTTAAACTCAGCAGAGGCATTCATCGATTTGAAGTCATCACCCGGAACGCCAATTGATCGGATAGAGCTTCCTTCAATTCTTACTTCGACTGATCTTCCCGGCTGTCCATATAGAGTTTTCGCTTCTTTTTCGTAGCGTTTCGTCAGAGGGATCACCCGTTGGTTGGATGAACCTCGCAAACTTTTATTGTCATCGAGGGCCTTGATGTAAGAACCATCGATTAGTAAGTCGATATGGGAGAGAAATCTGGCTATTTCTTTATCCTTTTTCGCATCTTCTAGCAAATCCTCATAGATATTGCCGGTGTAGACGATGACCCCAAGATCTTCCTTCGCCTCCACAATATCGAGCATATCGGCTAGTTCCTTACATTGGAGAAACGGCTCTCCTCCGCTAATTGTTAACCCGTCTATATCCTTTTGTTTCAGTACCGTCTCAGCTAACTCTTCTACTTTGCATTCATAACCGCCATCAAGAGGCTGGGCTTCTGGGGCGATGCAGCCTTCGCATCGGCGTTTGCATCCTTGAACCCAAATGACATAACGATTGCCTGGTCCAAGAACCGTAACATTCTGCCCCAGCATATGTATTCTCATGATTGTTGTAACCCCTTGATTTGTTCAAGCCTGTCGGCAATCTTTTGGGCATTTAAAGCAATCTGGCTTTCAATTTCGTTCAGTTGGTCCTCAATGGCGTCCATTTGCGGTTTGACCGAATCTTCGGTTAACGGATCGGCAAAGGTTCCATCTTTTTCCATTCCGGACAAGTCGACGTTGTCTCTTTGAATGCGTTCGCTAAGAGCTTTTAGTTGTTTAGATAATGCTTGTTCGTTTTTGACTAATTCATCGTATTTCGCAACCAAATCCTCAAGTTTTTCTTTTGTGATCATAATTGCTCACCTTTCTTTTCTTTTTTAGCTATTGCTTGTTCTTCTTTGCCTTCTTGTAACATCGTCAAACAATCATCAGGTATATCATCCTTCGTGAATAGCGCCATTTCTTCGCTAGGTACTAAGTCTTTTTCCTTATATTTCTTATAAAGTCGCAGGTTTTTCTTTTTTCGGCTATGCAGATAATACTGTCTAACGAAGCGTCCATTACCAAAGTTTTCATTTCGCTTGGCAATCTCGAAAACCGTTCTGCTGGCTTTGTAATAATCAAGATTTAGTAATGAATGGTCTTCTTTGGCAAAGCTCTTTAATATTTCAATCAGTTCATCGACCGAATAGTCATCAAAATGAAGTTTAGAAGTGAAACGTGATTCGAGTCCGCTGTTGCTGGCTAAAAATTCGCCCATTTCTCGGTCGTAGCCAGTGCATATGACGCAAATTCGTTTTCTGTTGTCTTCCATAAACTTTAAAATGGCTCCCAGCGCTTCGCCGTTGAAAGAAGAGCTGCCACCTTTGTCGGAAAGCAGATAGGCTTCATCGATAAGCAAAACGTTATCTAAGGCCGACTTTAAAACTTCTTGGGTCTTGATACTTGTTTGGCCAACATATCCAGCCACAAAGTCACGGGCACTCGTCTCAATTACATCCCCTTTAGCCAAGAGACCGTAATGGCGGAATATTTTGCCCATAATTCGTGCGGTGGTGGTTTTTCCGGTGCCAGGGTTGCCGATAAAGAGATAGTGGCCAGGCTCCGGGGCACTTCCCATTTCGATATCGGCTTGCAGTTCTTTTACAGTGTCTTTGACCGATTGCAAACCGACCATTTTTTCCAATTCGGAAGCGGCGTCGCCTAAATCAGCCCGATTCTTGATACGGTCGTAGTAATCTTTGAATTCGGGCGTCATGTCCTTCATCGTTAGGTTAACAATCGGGTTACCTTTTTCGTCAAAGGAACTGTCATCGGGATTCCACTTCTGGTAAATGTCATCGATCATGTTGATAATGGTTCCGGCGTTACCCCAGTTTTCATCCCTTGTTTTGTATCGATAAGTTACGTAATCAACCAAGGCGGCATGAAGTTTGTCGTCCATTCGATACTTGTGCGAAACGCAATACTTATCCGCTATTTGCATTAATTCGTCAGGTGTGTAGTCATCAATATTGACGACTTTTCTAAATCTTCGAGTTAGACCAGGGTTTGCCTTGTCCAGCATCCTTTTGATTGGGCCAGGGTAGCCAGCGATGATGACGGAGAATTCGCCTTGATGTTTGGTCATATTGTCGACCAAGGTGTCAATAGCTTCTCTGCCGAAATCCTCACCATCTCCTTCTTTGAAAAGGGAATAGGCTTCATCAATAAAGAGGACACCCCCCATTGCCTCATCGATCTTGCGCTGGGTTTTTATTGCGGTGGCGCCGACATATTGTCCGACCAAATCGGCTCTTTCTGTTTTTACAAGGTGCCCAGAAGGCAAATATCCTAACTCTTTAAAGATTTCGCCGAATAATGTGGCGACAGTAGTTTTGCCAGTTCCTGGGTTGCCGGTGATCGCGTAGCAAAGGCTTAAATTTGTCGCTTGCGTGTGAACTCTGTCATGCCATTGGATTCTTGAGTAATAAGTGTCATCAAAGGGACGAAAGCCCATTTGGAGATCCTTTTTGGCTCTGTTTTTAAGGTCCTCAACCAGTTCCTTGATGCTGCCCATTCCCGTAAGGGCGTCAATTTTTTCAAAGGCACTTTCGTGTTTTGAAGAATGGAAGTATTTGATGCAATACTCGTCATCGAGCGTAAGGTTATTATCGATTATTGTTTCAATGTATCGGTGCAAATCGCGAAGATTCCACCCGCTTGAGAGGTAATAGGCGGTTATCTCACGAACGATATTTTCGTAATCGCTTAAATCAATTTTAAGGCCCTTCATGATTCGGAAATAATCGAGAAGGTTCTCTATCTCGCCATAGGTGGCTTTTCCGACTTCGATTACACCTCTATAATTGGTGAAATCATCCTTTAAATAAGAATCCCACAGTTTGGAATGCCAATTATCGGCTTGGGTGACGATTTCTTCGTGGTTTGATTTCGGAAAGACAAAAACGATGATGTTTCTGTTGTCGGCAGGCAAAGACATCCAGCGGCCAAAAGAAGAGCAGACAAGGTCTTTGAAATTACCCTGCGTAATATATTCGCCATAGCCAGTAACGAAAATATTGGCATCGTCAAAAACAAATGCTGTTTTGACTTTTGAATCTTCCATCAAGGCGTCAAGGAGAGATTGGATATCTGAGTCATCAAGACGACCCATGTGGAATCGGTCGTCAACCGCGTCCTCTCCTAAGACACTTTCGACTTTTGTTGGATCAATGAAATTTGGGTCGTCAATCCATGGAGATGTCATGTCAGACGTATCGGTTCTTTCTCCGTGAATATCGCGTTTTGGGTGTTTCGTTGCATCACGAGACACCTCATCATAGAAGAAGAGCTTTCTAGAGTAGTTATAAAAGACTATTCTTTCGTATCCGTCCTCTTTCAGTTGGCGGAACAACATTTCGTTAATCGACAGCGGGGCGATACTTTCAGGGAAAAACTCATCATCAGTGTTGCCGATGACGTAGAAGAAACGCCTTTCCGTTCCGTTGGTGCTGAAATATGTTGGCATATCTTTTACTTTTTGTTTGTGTCAACAAGTTTTCTGATATTAAAAGCCTCAGTGTCGTTTTTGAGTTTTGCGTATGTCGCACCATGGTCGCAAGTGTGCTGAGCAACGTGTTTGCCGTTTGACTCCAAACCTTCATAGATACGGTCGGTCAAACGATCATAGAATTGGGGATCGTTGCCAGGATAAAGAATTTTGGTTTCTATCGAAGTCTGAGTCACATCGACTGGGTCACTTTTGATGACGACTGAAATCTTGGTGCCGTCCTCTTCCTTTGATAGTACGAAATGGAGGTCTTTTCCAGGATCGTCATCTTTCCAGGCAAAGTCTTCTTTACCACACTTGTAGTTATGATCGCGTACAAGAGTTTGATAGATTGTATTTCCAACTGCCTTACGATAATTTGAGGCTAGGTATGCAGCTTTTGCCTCATTTTCAGCTTTTAACGCTTCCATCTTAAGTCTTTCGGCTTCCGTCGCCATTTTCCTTAGATTCTCTATAGTTGCATCTTGCTGAAGCAATGTGCGGAACGATTTATCAAGCGTTTCGGCTTCGTTTTTTATTTCTGTAAGTTTACCGTGCGTCCAAAAATCTATTTTGCCCTCAACTGGGGTGATTGACACCGGCGATTCATAGACTACATTCCAAAGATAACTCATTGTCGTGGCGAGCTCGCTGAGGTTACGTAAAACCATTTCGTTTTCGAAGTTCAACTCAGCCTCTTTTTCCATGACGTCATCATAAAAGGTGATTAGTTCTTGGTAAGCGATGCTTCCGCCACTAATGGCGGCTTCGTTTGATTGAGAAGCCGCTTGATCTTTTATGTCTTGGATTCTTCTCTGAAATTCATCCAATCTACGCGGGAAGAAAGTCGAGTGATGTGTTTTTTGAATTGTAGCGTAAATAGTTTGACAAGCAGTGATATAAGACATGGCGACTTGATGTTTTCTCGCCTGATTACTTTCCTGCTGTTTAATGTAGTTGTTTAGGTTGTTTTGGACGATTTGAAATTTCTGGTTGTAGTCTTTCCGCATTCTCTCGCGTTCTTGTCTATCGTGTTCAAAGCCCTGTTCCATCATTTTTTGAAGTTCTCGGTCGCGTTTCACGGAGTTTTCATTGATTTCCGCCATTTCACGAACGGCTTGAGCTCTGAAATTTCTTAATTCACGCTGGTTTTGGGCACTTTGGGCTTGAACGCTATCAATTCTTGCGTTGGCTTGTCTAATTTGGCGAGCTCTAATGGCTTGTTCATCATTGAGTCTGCCGTTGGTCTGGTGGATTTTTTCGCCTGTTTCCCTGATTTTTTGAATCGTGTCGTTGTAGTGGGCGATTTCTTGATTGGCGAGTTCTTCTTCCCTTCGGCCGATGGCGTCGATTTGTCTGCCTTGATCTTCGAGATGGCTTTGAAAATTGTTTAAAAGGTCGTGCGTATGTTGTTGATCGGCTTCGATGTCACTAATTTTGCCATTAACTAAACCAAGGCCTTGATTAACCTGATCTTTTAGATTCTTTAAATAGTGTTCGGTAAGGTTCAATCTTCTATTTGTGTTTGTTGACCGCTGATTAAGTCTAGCAATGCTGGATTCCTCATTGGCAGCAGTGTGATTAACATTTGCCGCAAGGGAATCGTTGATAGTTGATGCTTCGCTGTGTCCGCTCATAAAGAGCCCCCTTATGTTTTTACGACGTACCGTATTTATCTAATATTATTAACACAAAAGACTTTTTAATTAAAGGCGTGGGGCTGTTTAAAAGCGTCTTTCGTTAGAGAAGAGTACAAAATATGATATACAACTATAAATTTTACAATTTTTGATACTGGGAAAGAAACCCAGAAATCATATTGGAAGATTTAAATTCATTGAAGCCAATTTGCGTTTTGACCGTTTCCAAAAGGAAACTTTCTAAATCTCTTCCCGGATATTCGTCGTGGAAAAAACGATAGATTCGGTCATCTTCAAGGATGAAATTCGCTATGTCGTGTCCTCGACAAATCATCGATAGTTCAAATAGCTGTTCTTCTTGATTTGGTTGAACCTGACCTGTTACGAAAGCGGCGGCTAATTCATCGATGTTTTTCCAAGCTGATCCTTGATATCCGAGGCCGAAAGATTCAAATACACTGTAATAGTCTACGACCCCATTGTTGTTGGCGCCTGCCTCGGAACGCAAAAACTCTTCCATGTCGTCTTGGATGGATACTAATTCGTCATATGCTAGCGAAAGACCGATTTTGGGTCCGATCCAATCGTAATAATCAGTGAAAAATCTTTCGACTGAGACATCGTTTCCTTCACGTATTTTCGAATAGCCAAGACATTCATTAATTGGAAGAAATCCGCTGCCAGAAATCAGACTATTCTTTTTGCCATGGTCTTTTATTGAGACGATAAGACGTTTTAATTCATAGGCTTTTTTCGACTCAGAATAGCTTCCGTTCGAACTTTTTAAATAAGCATATGAGAAGCGGGTCATAAGGCCGAGATGAAAGGCTTTTTTCACTGCTTCAATAAGAATTTTTTCCGTTTCTTCTTGGCTAATGGTTGAACCATAGACGGTTGGCTGAATTTTGGAATATAGGGCATTTAATAATGAGCCAGAGACGAAATACGATATCGTTGCTTCAAGGTCGCGTCCATCCGAAATGATAATCGGATCAATGTCGAAGATATTGTCATCGAAATCTCTATCAACCAGCCCAAAACTCTTTAAGCCGAGTGATTGCGATACTCCAACGGCTAATGGAACGAAATACTTGTTGCTGCTCCTCCGTAAATCTTGTTTTAAGGAACTTTTGTCGGTAATTCCAAAATAGCCAAGAATCCCTTCGTCGAATCTTTTGCAAAGAGCTTTGACTGGTCCGAAATTAAAGGTTCTGCCGAGGCTTGAGTAAAAGGCGGCGTCGGTTGATCCCTCGACGAACATGACAGGCTGCCCTGAAACGATTCTCGAAACATTGATAAGCAATGTTATGTAACGTCTTATTGCGGCATCAACGTTCATTGTTGTTGACCTCCGCTAATAACTTTGGCCAAGAGATCATCGTGATTGCTGGCGATAAATGGAGAGTGCGTAACCATGATGACTTGAGAATCGTATTCATCGGCGAAACGGATTATTTCTTCGGAGAGGATCTCTTGAATGGCAATATGTAAGGATATTTCTGGTTCGTCGAGCAAGATAACAGTGTTTTTCTTTGATGTGATAATCACCCGATACATCACGACAAAATAGTTATATTCGCCCGAGGAAAGGTCCTTAAGGGTAATTTCATCTCCACTAGGAGTGAGGATACTGAAAGAGCCTGTTTTGTCTGATAGGACAATCGTTTTGTGCTTGTCTGAGAAATCCATAGAAACAAAAGCCGCCGAGAACTCGTCAAAGCGGTGGAAGAAATCGAAGATGTCGTTAGCGAATTCGTTGGCAGAAGACGATGACGTTCCAGTTGGTGTGGATGAGAAGAACCATTTCATGTACTTGTTCTTATAGGATGTCCATGATGGGCTATCAGACAATTGCTTAGCCAATGAGGTTCTAATGAGCTTGGATGGTCTGACTTTGTTTTCAAAGAAAGAAACCAATTTGGCGTTGATGTCGCTTAGTCTATTGTGAAAATCGTCCTCAATGGCTTTTGTGGTGGAAGGATTTTGCGAAAAGTCTAGACGGTTATGGACAAATTGATTAGCAACATTATTGTTCTTAAAATCATCGAAAAACGTTTTGATTTTTTGGTCGAATTCATCCTTTGAGGATGTCAATTGGGCTTTTGCTTTATCGGCGATTTTGGCATCAGGATTGGCTTTTAAAATATCTAGGCTCACTTCATATTCGCTGCGAAACTTCAAATAAGAGTCATTTAGACTATCAACCGCCTGTTCGTGGGCAGATCGTGTTTTGGCTTCATTACTTATCAGTTCGTCAATTTGCTTTTGGCCCTGCTGGGCTTTTTCCGCTTCTTGCTGATAGCGATTGGCTTGAATCAAATAATGGGAAGGCAAAGGATCCCACACATTTGAAACGGCCTTGCGCAGTTGATCCAAGGCATCTAAATGGTCCTGGTAGTTTGCCCCATACCAATCGTTTTGCATATAGCCGGAAACCAAATCGTTGGGCGTGTCTTTGCCAATGAACAACGGATTCAGCAAAAGCATGAAATCCAAATCTAATTGCTTCGTTTTCGTTACGTTAAGGTAAAACTTGTCCTCAATGTTAAGCTCAAAACGTTCGAAAATAAGATCGTGCAAGTATCGAATCGACTCTCCAATTTGTATGGGGTCTGGTGACAAAAGGACATTTAGTGTTGCGTTGGCCATTAAGAGAGTGGTGGTTTTTCCAAAGCCATTAGGGCCAATGAAAATCGATACTTTGCGGCCATCGGAAATATCGAACTTTACTTCGTAATCAGTCACCCCAAATAGTTTTTCTACTCTGAAACCAGATATACGGAAAATATCTTCTTTGTTGGGCTTCGAACTCTTTTTCTTAAGGGCAACAGAAAGATAGTGGTGGGCTAAAGCCGCTGCGGCGGTTTCAGGCGAGTTCTTCTTCGAACCGATTTTGTCCCCGAATTTGCCAATAATCTTTTTATATAAACGTTTTTCGATCTCATTTCGGACTGATTGATTAGACAAAATGACGGCTGATCCAAATCGGTCGGCCTCTTTGGTGGCACATTCAAAAGCAAAAGAACCGATACGAAGAGAAAGAACGAATGTCGCCTCGTTGCCATCGCAACCTTGGTAATCGCACACTGTTTCTTTTCGAAAGATAGGTGAATTCAAGCAACGGACACACATGTATTCGATGTTTGGGGAAGAATCGACATTTATCATTTTCTTATTTGACATGTGGACCCCTACTAAATTAATTATCCCTATTTTCGAGTAAAATAAACATTTTGTTTTTGCGCGCCAAATTTATGGTCAAAAGAAAAGGCTTCCCTCTCAACCGGCTATGGGAAGCCTTAGTTCTTGTTGTCGTCTCGGATCATATTTGCCATCTTCATAAGGCGGAAGAGATGAACGGCATCGGGCAAACTGATGCCATCCATCCACTTATAGATCGACTTGTCGCTAGCTCCAATCGAAACTGCCAAATCACGGACCTCTTGTTTAGACGCATAGACTAACTTTCGAATGAATGTTTTATCGATTTCCATTTTCCTTTTCCTCTTTTTCTTTCTTAGAAGCGTTCGTTGTTCAAATGATGAAGTATGGCCCAGATTAGAATCTCAATGATGAAGATTAATAATGCAGTCATTTGTTATGCTCCTTTCTTAAAAGGTCTCTCCTAACTGCGGAGATATTGTGCCTTCTTCTTTTCTCCTACTCTAGGGAACAATTTTCCCTTGATAAAGCCTGACCTTTACTTAAAATTCCGATTAGGAAGGAAAAGCAATATGGGTCAGTTAGAAATTAGATCAGCGGCGAGGCAGTCGTTGATTATTGGCAGCGGCTGCGATCTTCGGCTGAAGGATGGCCAATTGGAAATCGAAAAGGATGGAATAAAAAACTCGTTCTCCTTTGATTTTCTGGAAACGCTGGTTTTGTCGAGCGGCGAGATATCGGTCAGCACGGCCCTATTGGACGCCCTGATGGAAAAACATGTGAGGGTCGTCATGATCGACAGGTCCAAAAAGCCATCGTCAGTCGTGCTGCCGCTGATGGGAGGCCGCTCCGTTGAGACGCGATTCGAAAGCCAAATTGCTTGGGACTGCAAAAGGAAGGACGCGCTGTGGCTAAGGATCGTCGAGAACAAAATCCGCAATCAGTCGGCGGTTCTGAAGGAGAACGGCATGACCGCTCTTTCAACGACGAAATCTGGCGTTTCGGCCGATGACTGCGATTTCCTGGAGGCGAAAGCGGCTAAGCTCTATTTTTCAAGGCTGTTCGGCTCTGGTTTCTGCCGACGGGATGACGCTAATCCAATCAACGCCGCCCTGAATTACGGTTATGCCATCATCCTTTCTTCCGTCGCCCAAGACATTGTCGCTCTTGGGTACCATCCTTTCTTGGGGATACACCATCACGCGGCGACGAATCCTCTCAACCTCGCTTCCGACCTTATGGAGCCGTTTCGGCCCACCGTCGATCGGCTTGTCAAGGAAAGCGGAGTTTCCGTGTTTGATTCTGTCATGAAGAAAAAGCTCGTTTCCGTTCTGGATTGCCGGTATTCCTACCGCGGGAGGAAGCAAAGCCTTCAGGACATAATCACGTCCTATGTCAAGGATTGCCTATCCTTCGTGTCTGGAAACAGTGAAAGGATGCCGAGGTTCGACTTATGAACCAAGGATATCTGCTGGCGTTCTTCGATCTTCCGACAAAAGAAAAGGCCTATGGGAGGAAATACAGGAGGCTGGTGAAAGGCCTGGAGGCCGAAGGGTTCGTCAGGATCCAGAAGTCCATTTACTGTCGGACCAAGTCAGGCCACGACGAAACGGAGAAGATCGGAAAGAGGATTAAAGATTTTTTCGGCGACGAGTTCGGAGACGTTGTGGTCGTTTCGATAGGCAAGAAAGAGTTTGAAAACATGTACGTCGTTTCAGGTGGGAACATCAACGTCACCGACGAAAATGTGTTTGAGTTTTAAGGTTTTTTCACGATTTTCATGAGGAGAATTTGACTATTCATCGGCTTTTTTCTATAGTATAGGAACAACAACCCGTTGAAAAACACGGGGTCTGAGACTTAATGCGTTTCTCCATTCGGAATTTCCTTCCGAACAACAACCCGTTGAAAAACACGGGGTCTGAGACTCATGGTTATTCGTCTTTTTTCCCGGGAAGGGAACAACAACCCGTTGAAAAACACGGGGTCTGAGACATCAACACAGATAAAATTTTTGTCGGTTTTGGAACAACAACCCGTTGAAAAACACGGGGTCTGAGACGAGTAGATCTGCAATATTTCGTCGGGTCATGAACAACAACCCGTTGAAAAACACGGGGTCTGAGACCATATTTCTTTTCGATCTCAGCCTCAGCTAAAGAACAATAACCCGTTGAGAACTGCTGTGTTTTTTCCATACACAGTGAAAACACTAATTTGCTTCGAACTAATGCTTTTAGTTGCAATTAAGCCTTGAGGCTTTCAATTGGAATTCAGTGTTCTTTTCAAAGGTGTTAAGATAAGTCAAATGACAAACAAAGAATTACTCTCTATATGGGATTCGCTTAAATATGGCGAAAAGATTGATGATTATGCAGGGCGCCCAATGGAAAGGTCTTCTCTGCTCCTTCCAGATGAGCAACCATCTAACATCGTAAAAGACGTCATTTTTCCTAATGATGATCCTGGATGGGATCGGATATTCAATTATGTCCTTTGCGATAAAAAAACGTTTGATGAGCGGTGGTTTAAGCCCAATGGCAGCAAGCGTCACGCCCCAAATACATGGGTTGCAAACGGCAAACATTATGAAGTAGTCAAAAAAACGTCGCTTAATATCAATTCGGTTTTTTGGGCAAATTCCAAATATTATATTCGAAGTGGCGCTCCGATGTTTCCGGAGGCACCAGCCCAGCAGAATCCACTGATTAACACTCCTCCGACCCCAATATTGCAGTTCGAAGATGGCGCGACCGTTTTCTCAACTCGCATGAATAAGTCGATACCATCAGAAGTGTTGGCAAAACTTAGAGATCATAGTCACCAGGCTCCGGATAATCCAATTTGGTCATCCTATCGTTACATTAAATGCAAAGATATGGCAGCTTATTTGGCTGCGAACAAAAACATCAATATCGAAACAATACCTAACGGCGTTTTTGCCGAACGTGAATACGTTAATCTCGTTCGTCCATATCTTGATTTAATTGCGACTGGGGTTGATTCAGAGACAAACAAGCGCGTCTACGAAAATAAGACCGATTATTCTGTCCTTATCGAGGCTTCAAGAATTGATTGCGAACTATCGTCTGTTCTTTTCGATTACATTATGGCTTTTGAATCGTTCCTTAACTCGTTTCTCACGGATGCAATATGCGGCGCCTTTGTCGATTTGGGCTGTCCATTATGCAATAACTCAGCCTTATTAAAAGCCTACCGTTTTAAGGGATCTCCATTCCCGTGTTTTCGTAACATTCACGAATTTTCAGAATATGAGCCCGAACACAAGATAGAAAACATACTTTCAAAACGTGGGACTATCATCGCGGAAATCATTGACAATCTTGATAAAAAAAGCGAGATTTTGCCAGAAAGTCAAATGTATATGGATAAGCTTGGGTACATCCCTCTTTTCGTTGGCATCCAGTCAATGAAACTTGCTGATAAAGTTACATTGTTGCAGATGATGAAGTATCGTTATCAGGAAAAGTTTATTCTTGAGTATCTAAGAAAAGATAAAGAAACCTGTTCAACGAATATCAACGTTGGGCAGAAAGTTCATGGTTTCACGACTCTTCTAAGGCTTCGTAACATCATCAGCCATCACCAATCGGTGATTTCTTACATTCATGGTTTTGATCGTTATTCGTTTGGCGGTCTCGCCGGGACCGTCACCCACTTACGGAAGTATTATGAGGGCGTAACCTTTATGTCTAACGAACATCGTCAAATTGCTCCGATTAGCGACTCTGTTAAAAATCCTTATAACACCGTGTTCGTCTATTTCATTAACAGATTCATTTTCGAAGTGAATGGCAAATAGCCAATTACTCCTTATATAACAAAAAAACACCCCAATAGGGCGTTTTTCAAGTCGCATTACTTGCGGCTTTCGTCTTGTACATTCTATGTTCCAAAACGCTTAGTGTCAAGGCGACGGGAATCAAAGTCGCGACATCGCGAAAGTCATGTTTTTATTTCGGGAGATCTACCGTATATCGCCTATACGCCGTTCCTGACGCTCTGTATATCAATGAATTAGTCCCGATTAAGAGGAAGCCGGCTCGGAAAAGATCCAGGGTATTTTCGACAAAATCGATTAGACTTAGCCCTTCAACGATTGTTTTGCCATATCTTTTTGAGGCTTCAACCGCTGAACGGAGAACCGTAACGGCACAACATTGTTTTGAAACGCCATCAAAAGGAACGATATTGTCTTTTGCTTTGAAGAAATTAAAGGCCTCATCTTCTTCAACGCAATGGAAAGAGAATTGGACCGGCCCAATGATTATTGTGGCCAAACTCAACTTAGCGTCATGGCCGGTTATGGCCTTCACGTTTTGTATCGGTCTTTGCATCAGCGCTAATAAAAGCCGAGATGCTTGGGGCTTTACGGCACCATAGGATAGATAATGTTTTGTTTTCTGCTTTAGGGAACGATTTAGGAAAGAAATGGCGGCGCAATAGCAATAGACATCAACGTCAGAGGCCACATATAAAGGCGTTTCCCGTTTCTTGGGAGAATAAAAATCCACCATAGCCAAGGCCCCAGCCACATCGATGTCGTTTGTTTTTTCTTTGGCATCGTCGTCATCGGTCTGTTTGGTTTTAAATAAAGCGTTAGCAGAAGCGAGATATTCTAGAAAGCTTTCCATGTTTGTCCCTCTAATCTTAAATTTTTGGTTCTTATGAGACAAAAAGCAACACAATAAACAATAATTGAATAAAACAAAAGTTCCTATTTGCACACGAGGGAAGAATTTAGACGGGTCTTGAACCATAGCCGTATAATGACTATGCCACCCTATAGAGTGGCTATTTCAAAAGCCTTTAGGGAGGCATCAGCTTTTTTGAGAATCTGCCGATTCCAAGGATGATGCCTCCCCATAGGCGGGATCGGCAGGTTCATGAAAGAAAAACAACTAGAGGCTCTAAGAGCCGAATTTTCGAGTGGAGACAAATCTTCGCCCCTTATGATTTCGACGTTGTCGGAATGGTATGACGCGAAACATAGGAAAGTTTCATGTGAGGAAATAGCATATATCAACTCCTTGGCGATTACTTCATGTCCTTATTGTGGTTCGCCAGCGATAAGGAGAGATGGATTTAAGAAAAGTGGCCTTAGGTGTTATGAATGCTCATCTTGTGGGAGAAAGTTCTCTCCTGTAACAAACACGATTTTTGATTCAAGAAAGATCCCATTTTCAGAATGGATAGAGTATTTGTCTCATCTCTTTGAGTTCCATAGCGTCCTTACTTCTAGTATCGATAATCGTAATGCATATTCAACTGGTAGATACTGGCTTTCTAAGGTATTCCTCGTTCTTCAAAAGTATCAAGATTCCATCATCTTCGTAGGAAGGGTCTATGCCGACGAGACATACGTGCCCAAGTGGGAATCTAAGAAAGTGGCGAAAAATGGAAAAGAACTTCGAGGGTTATCAAGCAATCAATATTCCATATATTCGTTAACTGATGGTAATAAGTGTTATCTAAAATTAGAGGGTGTGGGCAAACCCAGCGTTCCCAAGGTCACCAAGGCATACTCTAGTCACATAAGCAAAGGGTCAACATTCGTCCATGATGGAGAAAATGCCCATCGTGAGTTTATAAGATCTCTTAATCTTGTTAGTGAGGTACACGTGGTCGACAAGTCTAAGAAGATAGAGGATAGGAATAACCCATTGGAACCAATTAACAAAGTTCACCGTTACCTTAAAGAATTTCTTTCAAGTCATGGAGGCTACTCGAGAGATACTCTTCAAGACTGGCTTAACCTCTTTGCTTTCATCTACAACAATAAAGGAAACAACTATCAAAAAGCCCAGGCCTTTATCGAGATGGCTATCAAAATGCATATAAAATTGCGTTATTCGAAGTGGTCAAACAAGGAAAACAACGATTAAAGCTGATTTATCATTCCCTCGGGTGCAAATAGGAACTTTAAAACAATTGTTCAGTTTGGTTACGTTTATGGCAATCAGCGCTTTTCTTTGTAGAACTGCATTTGTTACTTAGTCAAAAAAGAGCCGGATCGGCAATTCCGGCTCTGCTCATTTCTCGCGATGGTTATGAACGTAGATTTGCCATTGTCTTAAGTGCTGCAACTGTTCCTCCTTCTTTTTTACGTAATCGCGTGACCCCTCCGTATTCGTGTGCTGCTGGCCATATGAAGAAATTAGATAACGGCGTCCCGACTCGACTTCTGAAATGGTGTAGTTCCATTTATTGATGATTTTTTGGATGCGGGCGATCTCCTTTTGTAAGTAACTGTCGGCGAGGTTCATAGCCCGATGAGTCTTGTTGTAGTGGCAAAGCTGGGAAATAACCTCATTCGCTCTGTGTGTGCTAATGCCAATAAGTTTGTTGATGTTTGCCATTTCGTTAGAATGGTCTGTACGGGCGACGGAAATAAGGTTCCAAAGGTTAGTCTGGCGCTGCTCATAAAGGGCTCTGTCGCTAATGGCTCTTGAAAGTTGGTTGTAAAGCGATTCGATGTCGATAGATCTGGATTGGTATCCATGAGCGTTTTGATGTTGATTGAAATTGTGTCTCTGATCTCCTTGATGATGATTGAAGTGACGTCTCTGCTCGTTTTGGTTTTGATTGTGTTTCATAATGTTTTTCCTTTTCATGCCTACATTATTAGCCACGAAAAAAGCCACCGAAAGTGACATCTTTTCCCTATTAATCAACCATTATTTGATGTAGTTATATCCTTATTATTAAGCCATGTTCTCCATACACGCTTTTTCCGCATAATAGAGGTGACGATCGTAGATGAAAAGAAAAACGTCGTGGTTCTTTTCTCCAAAATCCAACAAGTCTTCTGACTGGTGGGATCCGCTCTTCTCCATTGCCAGGACATTTAGTCTGGCAACGTTGAGTGTCCTCTTGTTCAAAACATAGAAGCGTCTCCGGTCCGTGAAGATGAGGATGCTGCGATCCTCGTTCAAAATCCTTTCGTCATTAAAAAGAATGCGATCGAAACGTTTAGGATTTTTCATTTGTTAACCCCTTATAAAGAAAACCTACCGCCCTTTCGAGCTAAGTAGGTCCTCGACCGTAGTCGAGAGCTTCTCGGCGTAGAACTGCACGGTGTCGAGCCGCGTAATTCCGTGCGCAAGCTGCTTTCTCAAGGTCGTCGGGTCCTCGCAACACAACTCAGCGAAGTGTTGTTGGGTGATCCCAAGTTCCTTAATACGGCGGCGAACGTTCTCCGAGACGACTTTCGACAAATCGATTTGTGCCATGGTATGCACCTCCAATGGAGGGCGTATCAATCGCACGAACCCATCATAGCACAAAGGCTTTCAGAGCCCAATCGTCAGTCAGGGGTTCTCGCCTGACCAAGAACCATCTTAATGGGTGAATGGTCTTTCGCCTAGAGGAAAAATCTTCCCTATCTTTTTGATTTATTGATGCTACAATCGTGCGGCTAAAAAGTCAGATGGGATGTAGGGAAAAAACGTCTCTCGAGGATTGCTCGATTCAAGGGCAAGATGGTGGTGGTTAAAGGAGAAACAAACCACCATGAAACAAGATCAGTCATTCAAATTCTATAAGGTTGCGGCGATGTGCGGACACGTTGGGAAACGCCATTATATCCCAGTCGATTTCGCTATTAAGGCCGAGGACGCTCACGAGGCGGCGGAGAAGACGAGACGGATTCCGCGCGTTAAACATAATAAGAAGGATGCGATCATCTCCTGCGAGGAGATCTCCTTTGAAGACTATAAGATTCTAAAAGATTGCAATGAAAACGATCAGTTCCTTAAGTGTCGTTGCCGCCGGGACCAATTGTTGATTGACGGTTTGACCGGTCGCGTCTTGCCTTACCTCGACCACGAGCAAAGAAAACGGACGTTCGAGACGCGTGAGGAGAGGATCGAATATCTGCTTCATCGTGAAAAGATTAGGAGGGAATTAGACAAAACCAGTTAACTTTTTCTGAGTTGTATTAAATATCCGTTACTGATACTGATGTTGACATTTGTCATGAAAAACATTCCCTCGGTTCGTTTAGCGGGATATCATAAATAAAACGGTTTCGAAATAAAAAAAGGAGCACTTTTTTATGGGTGAAGAGAAAAAAGATTCTTACGGTACTAAAAAGAAGAGCTGGCCTAAATGCTATGGCTTAAAGTCGGTCCTCGACTATCAAGGCCACATCGTCGTCACCAGCGTGGCGAAGGAAGCTGACACGGCCAAAAATGAGACCGGCGGCTTCGACCAGGAGACCCAGCCAGACTGCACGCTCATCCGCGGCGTCGACGACATGGAATTCTCTTTGGCGGACGGCGAAAAGAAAATCAAGGTCAAAGCCAAGGACGCCAAGCAGGATTTCCTCGTCGAGAAGCCTTTCAGCTACGCGAAAACCGAAGACGGTGCGCCGAAACTGTCCCCGAAGGAGGATTACCTCGGCATCGCCAAGTACATCTGCCACGACATCTTCGGGCAGCCGCTCGAGGAGAGATACGACGACAACATCCATTACCAGATCGCCTACAACATCGCCGACCTCGAGAAGATCATCTTCTACGAGGTTAACGACGCCTGCTTCGCCGTGGACAACATCCTGAAGGCGAAGGATTTCGACGAGGCCGCGAGCCTCCGCCCAATCGACCGTTCCACGCTTTCGAAAGAGGAAGTTAAACGGGCCGAGATGGAGCGAGACTTCATCGGCGAGTTCAACCCGAAGCCGACTTTCAACGAGGAGGTGGCCTTCGCCGCGAGCAAGCCGACTGACGAAGATGGCAAGGCCAAGGTGATGGCCGCCAACGTCCAGTTGGACACCTTCGCCCGCTTCAACCGGCTCGCCGAGCCGTATTCGCCCTTCTTCAACAGCCTATTCATCTACCGTGACAAGAAAATCGAATCGAGGAAGCAGCCGGGCGACGACTATTTCGCTGAGCACAACTACAACGTCATCAGGGTACTGGCCTCGCTGCGCCATTTCTTCACGCACCGCACGTGGGGCAAGGCCGACGTCGCGGACGGAGAGGCCTCGGATACCTCGTTCTTCGATTTCTCCCACGAGTTGGTGAACAAATACAAAGGCGTGGCGGACTTCGCCTCGATGACCTTCGCGAATAAGGCCAACGAGCTCAACGAGTCCTTCGCGAACACCTGCGCGACCGACCTAGTGATCCTCTGCGCTTACTTCGGCACCGACACCAAGGACGAGGCGGGCGTGCGCAAGCACCTCCGCTCGTACTACGATTTCGTCGTCGGCGAGTCGGCTAAGAACATCGGGATCAACATGACGAAGGTCCGCGAGAAGATGATCGACGCCCATTATGGCGAGGGGTCAGACAACAACCTAAGAAGCAAAGAGCATGATTCGTACCGCGGCCGTTTGTACCGGCTTTTCAGCTACGTCCTCTTCCTCGACGTCGAATCCGATCCGACCAAGTTCGTCGACCCCAACGTCGCGAAGCTCCGCCTCGCCCGGACAGACGAGGACAAGGGCGCGATCTACGCCCAGATGGCCGAGGATTGCTTCCAGGCCTTCAAGGACGATTTCAGCGAGATGATCCGCCTCGTCAGGGAGAACGTCCGCATCAATGGCGAAAAGTCGAAGCAGAAGTTCCCGTTCGCCATAACGGTCGAGAACCCGCTCCTCGGCGACGAGGAGACCCTGATCTTCGTGCAGATGGTCTTCTTCCTTTCGCTCTTCCTCGGCGAGAAGGAGAGCAACGACCTCCTGACGAGCCTCAGCAACAAATTCGACAACATCGTGCAGTTCATGAAGGTCCTCGTTTTCCTCGACCCCGAGCACAAACAGGTCCACATCAACGGCAAGTACAGCCTCTTCCGGGTCGAGAACGCCGAGAAGATCGCGACCCAGCTCCGCGTGGCCCAGAAGGTCTCGCGCATGAGGAAGAACCTCAAGAAGGCCGACGTCAGTGCCTCCCTCCTCGGCGAGGCGATGAACGTCTTCAGCCGCCACGACTTCTACGCCCCGGACGACGTCGGAGCGGATGGCAAGGTCGTCCGCGACCCCCGCTTGGCCAAAATGCTGGACGATACATTCAATAGCAAGAAGGGCAGCGACGACAGGACGTTCCGCAACTTCCTGCTGAACAACGTCCTGGCCTCGCGCCGCTTCGCCTACATCATCCGCTACTTCGACGCCAGGGGAGTCCGCCGCCTGATGGACGCCGACTCGGCCGTCCGCTTCGTCCTCGGGACGATACCGGAGACCCAGATCAGGCGCTACTACGGCGTCATGGCCCAGAATCCGGCCCCGCTCCCGCAGATGATCGACTTCCTCGCCAGCCAGATGAAGCTGCTGGACATCGACTTCCTCCTCGGAAAGAAGGGGGCGATGCAGCAGTGGGCCAAGTCGGTAGGGCGCGTCCCGGCCGACAAGCAGGTTTTCCTCACGCAGGTCGGGCTTTACCTCACGGTGGCATACCTCATCGTCAAGAACGTCGTCAACGCGAACGCCCGCTTCTCGAGCGCCTTCGCCTCCTATGAGTGCGACCGCTCGCTCTACGCGAAGAGCATGGGCGAGAAAGCCGTCAGCAAGGCCGGCGGCGACCTCAACAGCTACGACGCCGACCTCACCAGATTCTTCATCGGCCAGTTGCCTGGAAAGGACGCCGACGGGAACGACGCCTTGGTCGGGCTGAACAAATACTATTTCAAGTCGCAAAGGTACCTGCTCGACTATTGCCGGTATTTCGAGCGGCTCGAGAAGGAGTGCAACATCGACAAGCTGAGCGTCGGAAAGCTCTACCGCAACCACGTCGTCCACCTGAACTACATCGCCGGCCTCGCCAACATCAAGGAAATCGAGCACGTCCGTTCCTACTACGACATCTACGTATATCTAGTGGAGAAGGGGATGGTGACATCGTTCGAGGATCCGGCCACCAAGGCCATTGTCTTGGCTTCAGTCCCTTCCGATGGTGCGGACAAGCCTGCCGACAAGAGCCTTTTGGCCGACCTCAAGTTCTCGTTGGACAAATACCATTCCTATTCGTGGATGTTCTTCAAATGGCTTAATGCCATGTTCGGCTACTGCCTGCCGCGCTTCCAGAACCTCACGACCGCCAACCTCTTCAACGAGAGGGATTATGGCCGTTCGGTCATAAAGAGGCCTGAGCCAAAGAGCCAATTCGACGCCGCAAAGGCTAAGTAACCATTTGCCTTTTGGTCACTTTTTCATGGTTTTCATGAGACGAAGCTGGCTGTTTATCGACTGTTTTAGATAGTATAGGAACAACAACCCGTTGAAAAACACGGGGTCTGAGACCTGAGAAGCATTGTCTCATCTCCGTGTTCTGGAACAACAACCCGTTGAAAAACACGGGGTCTGAGACTAGTCGTCGTAAATCTCGATGTCGATCTTGAACAACAACCCGTTGAAAAACACGGGGTCTGAGACACGGAAAACATAGTTATCCGCTAAATGCTTAGAACAACAACCCGTTGAAAAACACGGGGTCTGAGACTGTCTTCTCTAATTCGACAATAGAAATTGAGAACAACAACCCGTTGAAAAACACGGGGTCTGAGACTTTTTCGCGGCGTTGATTTTTAAGGCGTATTGAACAATAACCCGTTGAAAAACACGGGCTCTATGAGATTTTTTCCAAAAAGAATCGCTTTTATAAAAAGGGGCAGTAATGAACGAAGAACTTATTAATCTTTTAAAAGCCGAATCTTCTTCTTTCAGGCGGCTTCAATCCAGTCCGGTTGAAGACTGCTCCACTTTGGACGTTGCGGCATCCCTTCTCTTAATCCAGGACTTTGGTTTAAAGGGGGCGCCTTCCGATTGCTTAGTAAGAGACGCGACGGATGTCTATCTTTCGTTGTCGTGTCTTAACCTGCTCAACCATTTCATAAAGATAAGCAGAGAAAAAGAGCTAAGGTACGAAGCGTTTAAGCCTTGCCTCAATGTTCTGCTGGCATCAATAAAAGAAAAGGGAATCGATGGGGTTGATTATCAGGTTGATATTGAGGATGGTATGCCATCGTGTGCCGTCGAAGTGGGTGACGTTCAGTTCTGTTTTCATGGAATAAATGACGACGAAACGTTCCGTTCCCTTCTAAAAGAAAACAAGAAGATTGTATTCGACCACGTATCCAAACAACCGATCGCGAGCTCGGTCTTTGCCTCGGGATTGGAGGTCTATAAGTGTTTCGGAAAAGTCATGATTGATGGGAAGCCGTTGTTGGAGGCCGTTGATAAGCAATTGGATGATTTCCGTTCCAAAAAGCTCGTCATTTGGCATGACGGATTAATCAAGGTTTATCCTAGCAAATAACGAATTAGGTGACTAGATTTATAAAAGTTCCTATTTGCACACGAGGGAAGAATTTAGACGGGTCTTGAACCATAGCCGTATAATGACTATGCCACCCTATAGAGTGGCTATTTCAAAAGCCTTTAGGGAGGCATCAGCTTTTTTGAGAATCTGCCGATTCCAAGGATGATGCCTCCCCATAGGCGGGATCGGCAGGTTCATGAAAGAAAAACAACTAGAGGCTCTAAGAGCCGAATTTTCGAGTGGAGACAAATCTTCGCCCCTTATGATTTCGACGTTGTCGGAATGGTATGACGCGAAACATAGGAAAGTTTCATGTGAGGAAATAGCATATATCAACTCCTTGGCGATTACTTCATGTCCTTATTGTGGTTCGCCAGCGATAAGGAGAGATGGATTTAAGAAAAGTGGCCTTAGGTGTTATGAATGCTCATCTTGTGGGAGAAAGTTCTCTCCTGTAACAAACACGATTTTTGATTCAAGAAAGATCCCATTTTCAGAATGGATAGAGTATTTGTCTCATCTCTTTGAGTTCCATAGCGTCCTTACTTCTAGTATCGATAATCGTAATGCATATTCAACTGGTAGATACTGGCTTTCTAAGGTATTCCTCGTTCTTCAAAAGTATCAAGATTCCATCATCTTCGTAGGAAGGGTCTATGCCGACGAGACATACGTGCCCAAGTGGGAATCTAAGAAAGTGGCGAAAAATGGAAAAGAACTTCGAGGGTTATCAAGCAATCAATATTCCATATATTCGTTAACTGATGGTAATAAGTGTTATCTAAAATTAGAGGGTGTGGGCAAACCCAGCGTTCCCAAGGTCACCAAGGCATACTCTAGTCACATAAGCAAAGGGTCAACATTCGTCCATGATGGAGAAAATGCCCATCGTGAGTTTATAAGATCTCTTAATCTTGTTAGTGAGGTACACGTGGTCGACAAGTCTAAGAAGATAGAGGATAGGAATAACCCATTGGAACCAATTAACAAAGTTCACCGTTACCTTAAAGAATTTCTTTCAAGTCATGGAGGCTACTCGAGAGATACTCTTCAAGACTGGCTTAACCTCTTTGCTTTCATCTACAACAATAAAGGAAACAACTATCAAAAAGCCCAGGCCTTTATCGAGATGGCTATCAAAATGCATATAAAATTGCGTTATTCGAAGTGGTCAAACAAGGAAAACAACGATTAAAGCTGATTTATCATTCCCTCGGGTGCAAATAGGAACTTATTTATAAAATGGAAAAACCACAAAACATTAAAAAATATTATTACAAAAGAGAATGTTTATTCTGCCCTTTTTGACACAGTCATATTTGTCAACGGAAAACCTAGTCAATCTAAAAGTTCAATTTCTGATTATGAAGAGATATTCTTAGAAGTTCTAAAAACATACAATATTCGCAAACCTTTAACGGCAAATGAAGGAAAATGGTGTTCGGTCGAACGAGAGAATAAAATACGACCCGATGCTGATGCCTTTGAAAATATTGATATGGCTATGGAACATTGGCTTTATTCTCATAAAGTAGTCGTTGCATATTTCCAGCGGAAAGTAATTAAGTATGATTCCAAAGGCGTTGAAACGGTTTTGATGGCGTATACTAAATTCAAAGGTCGTTTCGTTATTCTTAGAAGCTTTCAAAATCAATCGACTGATTTTGTCTTAAGCACCACTTGCCTTGCCGATGAGTTTACGGTCGAGAAAAGTTGCGAAAATTTCGTTATTCATCCATTCAACTTAAGTCTTAAGAAAAAGTTAAATGATGCCAGAACGAAGGAGGGGACAAAGTGAATTATCAAAGAATCACCAATTTGATTAAACATCACTTTCAGACTGCTAATGTTACAAGCCTTCCTTTAGAAGGCGAAAATCGAGATAAGAATCTTGGCATCGCTGAATATTTGCTTTTGCTAAATGATGAAGAAGCAACTACGTTTGTATGGAATCGCCTTTATCTACCCAATGACGACCAAATACCAAACGAAGCCAAAAATTATCCAGTAACATTTAGGCTCTTGAAAGAAAGAAACAAGGCTCGCGATAACTTTGAAATAAATGATGGTTACGATGGCAACCAGAACCATTCTTTCGAATCTAGTCGTCTTGTTCTTCGCCCAGCTGATAAAAGCGGCAAAGATCTTAAAACTTATCAAGACCATGTTTTATTAGACGGCGACTTTCAAATCATGACCGAGTTGTCGCCGACCAAAAAGAATATTGAATTGCTTTCCCTGTCTGCCCCCTTTAGTTTTGTCGTTGAAGATAAAATCAGCCATCAAATGATTGGCGTTATCGCTCTACGAGAAGATGATTGGCCCGAACATGTTCAAGGCCCAGATAGAATGGCCATGGAATACTATATTTTTAAAAAATACCGCCGCCATGGTTACGCCGTTGAGGCAGCGCAATGCTTATTGGCCGCCATGAAAAGCAAACAACTTGTCATGGCTGTTCCTCAAGAAAAAGATTATTTATATTCTATGGAACCTCTTGTGCCGCAGATTATTCGAATCGCCTGCAATAGCAAAAACAAAGCTTCTAAAGCTGTGGCTCTTTTGTTGGGCTTTACGTATGAGGGCACATTGCACCATGTGAAAATCGCTTATGGTCAGAGAAAATATGCCGATATGGAATCCTATTATCTTTTGGTAGAGAAAAAACAATTGTTAAAAAGGAGGTTGCACTAAATGTCTCTAATCATCCTAAACGACGAGAAGAAAGGCCCATGGTTTATTTATGGCCATGAATCCACGGCCAAAAAGGATGGAACCTATTTTGAGAAGGGTTCTCTTAACATCCAAATCGTGGAAGGCCTTAATGGAGCCCGGTTCCTTTGCTATTTCGATGACTGCCGCAGCTTTTATC
>Ga0183095_10706_pt1 | contig 69521 bp, 70 predicted proteins | sample BioMet4_FD_130346 | JGI IMG/M metagenome (GOLD analysis project Ga0183095, IMG submission 130346) | Microbial communities from bioreactor (seeded with sewage sludge) at LBNL, California, USA - Biofuel metagenome 4 (v2) (version 3) | ecosystem: Engineered > Bioreactor > Anaerobic > Unclassified ... | reverse complement strand
CAAAGTCGGTGCGATTCTGCAGAGTGGTTTCTATGAAGCAGAGAATACCGAACTTGCCATGGAATTGATCCGGCAGTGGTGTGCGGCAAATGATTATACGTTTGCGGCAGGTATGGGCATTGGCGGCGGTGCAGCGCTGCAGAAATCCGCAAAGATACCGACGGGCAGATGGTACTTGAAACCTTTCCAAAAAGCCTATCCTGTGTTTGTACAGGCGTTGAAAGACGGTACGGGAGAAGTTCAGTCCTTTTCCATCGGTATGCCGAAGCGGCTGTATACCTGGATGGCAGAACGGCAATGGAAGAAGGCAATCCGCAGTCAGGGATTGGAAGAAAAAGACTTATCCTACCAGCCGGAAGAAACAAATGAAAACTTTTCAAAAGGAAACTGAAACAAATTAAAGAATTTTCAATTACGATATTGACTTCATTATTTTCATCGCTTATAGTACAGACATAACCAAACCAGTGATTGGGAGATCAAACATATTGGCAGCTTCAAGAGAGTGCAGGAACGGTGAGACCTGGCAGTGATGCGATATGCAAATGGACCCAAGAGGGCCTGATGAAAGCTTCGGCGAGTACTTCGGGACGCAGTTGTCAGCGTTACAGGACAGAAAATGTGATTGCATTTTCATACAAAGAGAAGAGAGAGATCTCTTAACTAAGGTGGTACCGCAGGCATATACGCTTGTCCTTATATGAGGACAGGCGTTTTTTGTTTCTCGACACCTGGAAATGCACAAGAAAAGGGAGGAAAGTCACATGAAAAAGTTACTTACAACAGTAGTATCCGCAGTCTTATGTACTTCCATGATTGGATGTGCATCCACTTCTTCTGCATCATCCAGCAGTTCTTCTTCCAAGACCATCAAGGTCGCAGTCATTAAACAGCTGGACCACGCATCCTTAGATGAGATTGCTACGGCAATCACCACCGAACTCGATGCCATCGCCAAGAAGAATGGTGTCACGATTGATTATGGTGAAGTCTATTCCGGTCAGAATGATCAGACCACATTGAAGCAGATCAGTGATCAGGCGATTGCGTCCGGTGTCAATGTCATCATTCCAATCGCAACGACTGCTGCTCAGGTCGCGGCCAACAGTGCGGAAGATTCTTCTACCCCAGTAGTCTATGCGGCTATCTCTGATCCAGAGACCGCTGGTTTGACCGGCTTAAAGAATGTCACCGGTACTTCCGATGCTTTAAATACCAAGCAGATCTGTGACATGATGCTGGCCCAGAATCCAAATCTGAAGAACGTGGGCCTGTTATATTCCAAGAGTGAAGCCAATTCCGAAAAGCCAATCAAGGAAGCGAAAGCTTACCTTGATGCTAAGGGAATCAAATATACAGAAGCAACTGCGAATACCAATGATGAAGTCATTGCGGCAGCGACATCTTTAGTCGCATCCGGTGTGGATGCTGTATTTACACCGACCGACAATGTCATCATGGCAGCCGAACTTGCTATTGCAGATACTTTCGCTGATGCAAAGATTCCACACTATACTGGTGCCGATTCCTTTGTCCGCAACGGTGCATTCGTCACCTGCGGCGTCAACTATACCGACCTTGGCACAAAGACAGCCGATCTTGCCTATCAGGCAGTAACAGAAGGCTTTGACAACATCAAGGACTACACTGTCATGGATGGCGGCATCATCACCATCAATACCGATACCGCAAAGAAACTGAATGCAGATAGTTCGTTATTCGCAAAGTTTGGTAAAATTGTTGAGGTAACCACAACAAAAGAGTAATTGAGAAACAGGGGAGGCTGATTCATGTTATTTATCTTACAGACCGCATTGGAACTGGGGTGTGTCTATTCCTTAGTTGCCTTAGCATTGTTCATGAGCTATCGGATCTTGGACATTGCCGATTTAACAACCGATGGATGCTTTATCTTAGGCATGGCAGTTTCGGTATCTTCCGCTGCTGCCGGACACCCCGTCTTAGGTATTTTCGCCGGCATCTTGGCCGGAGGATGTGCGGGATATGTCACCGCCTTCCTGCAGACACGGATGGGCGTTCCTTCCATCCTGGCAGGCATCATCACCAATACTGGTCTTTATACCGTGAACTTAGCCGCAATGGGCTGGAGCTCCAATGTATCCTTGTTAAAAGGAGATACGATCTTCTCTTTGTTCAAGGGACTGGGCATTGGCGGGACCTGGTATAAGGTTGTCTTAGCCGGTGCGATTGCAGCGGTATGCATGCTGCTGATGAAATGGTTCTTAGGAACACGGATTGGACTTTCTATCCGTGCAACGGGAGACAACCGCGATATGGTCTCGGCTTCTTCGATTGACCCACGCCATACCATCACATTAGGCCTGGTCCTTGCCAACTGCTTGACGGGTCTGTCGGGTGCTTTGGCTGGCCAGATGCAGAAGAGTGCAGATATTAACGGCGGCACTGGAATTGTGGTCATTGGCTTAGCTTGTCTGATCATTGGTGAAACAGTCATCAACGGCCGCAAGAATATGACACGAAACATTCTTGCATGCTTGGTTGGAAATATTATCTATCGTTTGATCTATGCCATTATTCTGCGGACGAGCATCATCCCAATTGAATGCTTAAAGCTTGTGACCGCATTGATTGTTGCGATTGCGATTGCCTATCCGACCATCAAGGCAAATACGAAGTACGCCATGAAGGCAAGAAGGGAAGGTGGCAACTGATGCTGGAAGTAACAGGACTGACCAAGACATTCAATGCCGGTACGGTCAATGAAAAAGTCGCCTTGCAGAATCTATCGTTATCCGTTGAGGATGGAGACTTTATTACCATCCTGGGTTCCAATGGTGCTGGAAAATCCACTCTGTTCAATGCCATTGCCGGCAACTTCCGGATCAATGATGGCAAAATTGTCTTGGATGGTGAGAACATCACGTTCCAGAAAGAATACCAGCGTTCCAAGTATATTGGCCGTTTGTTCCAGGACCCATTGAAGGGAACTGCACCGCATATGACAATCGAAGAGAACCTTGCCCTGGCAAATCTCTCCGCGTCGAAACATACCGATTCCTTCTCCCGTATTTCAAAGAAAGACCGCAGTATTTATGCGGATTACCTGAAACAGCTGGATATGGGCTTAGAAGACCGCATGGATGTTCCTGTAGGGACATTATCGGGTGGACAGCGGCAGGCATTGACGCTATTGATGGCAACCATCGTACCGCCAAAGCTGCTGTTATTGGATGAACATACGGCAGCCCTTGATCCAAAAGCAGCCGAAAAGATCATTCAATTGACCAAACAGATTGTTGAAAAGAATCACACGACCTGTTTGATGATCACACATAATCTTCATCAGGCATTGAATCTTGGCAACCGTACCATCATGATGGCAGACGGCAGGATCATCTCGGATATTCATGAAGAAGAAAAGAAGACACTGACAGTCGAAGATCTGATGAAGAAATTCCATGACGATCTTGACGATGATCGTATACTATTAAGAGAAGATTAATTTCTTCTCTTTTTTAAGGAGTATCTATGGCAAAGAAAGAAACGAAAACAAACGCAATGCGCATGCTGGAAAGCGCAGGAATCAACTATACACTGCATACGTATGATGTCAGTGATGATCTGGTCGACGGTGTCTCGGTGGCCAAGAAGTGCGGTGAGGATCCGGAACAAGTATTCAAGACATTGGTAACAGTAGGCAATGATAAAGAACACTATGTCTTTGTGGTGCCGGTGGCACAGAAGCTGGATCTGAAGGCATGTGCGAAAGCGGCAGGAGTCAAGAGTGTTGAAATGATCCCGCAAAAAGAGCTCTTGCCATTGACGGGCTATATTCATGGCGGCTGTTCACCGGTTGGCATGAAGAAACCATTCACCACCATCTTTGATGAAACAATGATCCTGTTCGATACCATTCTGGTATCAGGCGGCAGAGTCGGCACACAGGTCGAAGTTGCTCCAGACGATCTGTTAAAGATCACAAACGGAACAACAGCACCCATCGCAATGGATTAGAAAAGGAAGCTCAGTGAGCTTCCTTGTTTTGTAGTAAGTGGATCATTTCTTCATCTGCCGGACAGAAAGGATAGTTCGAAATTTCTTCTTCTTTGATCCAGCGGATATCGTTGTGCTCCAGCTTGGTTGGGACACCTTGGATAATATGACAGTCAAATAAAGTGAGATGAATGGAGATGTTCGGGTAGACATGCGTGACGTCAATCACTTCCTTTTCGACTTCTAAAGTAATGTCTAATTCTTCCTGACATTCCCGCACAAGTGCTTCGGGTTTGGTCTCGCCAGGTTCAATCTTGCCGCCAACAAATTCCCATAACATGCCTTGTGCTTTTTCTTTCGCTCTTTGACAGATCAAGAAAGTATCCTTCTGCCAGATCCGTGCCGCAACTACTTCTACCATTTTCTATCCTCGTATTTCTAATTCTTTGTGGATTCCTGTTTTGGTAAGCCGAAATCATATTGCAGGTAATCCGGAAGTTCCTGATCCATTAAGATATCAAATAATAATGTACCTGTACTGTTTCCTGTTTCACGGCAGTTCGTCATCGTGCCCATGCCAACATAGGTGAATGGTAACACAAGTCCATCTTCGGTTTCCATCTTCCGTACAAATAAACATGCCTTGGTCCAATGGGTCAGATTATAGCGGTCACTTGTACTCAGGTTGCCTTTGCTTTCCCACTGGAAGACGTCTGGCTGTAAAAACTTATCTTTATAATTCAGATGTTCCTCAATACTTGCATCCTTCTTTAATGCCGCAAAGATATAAACAACATCATCAAAGTACTTCGTACCCAACATGATATCGTTTGGATTCTGACAGAGCTTTAACATGATTTGATCTTTCCGGTAGTTCTGCCATAACTTAAAGCCGATGGTATCACCGAATTCATTCTCATAGCGTGAGATACCGTAAGAAAGCAGGTCGGTCATATATTCTTCAAACTGATCATCAGATGCCACATTCATTGTAAGCATGTCGCCGTCACGCTGGAGCAGCCGCATGGTATCCTGTTTTGCATAATCCTTGGTCAGATACGTTAATGCATGTTCGAGTTCTTCGGGATGATATCCGGGAACTTTTTCTTTTAAGACAGCATCGATCTGGGCAATGGAATGGATGCCGGATAAGACGCACTGCAGAATCACGTATTCATGGAGACGGACAAGCGGAAGATAACTGGATACCGTATTGATATAGGCAGTCTGTTCTTCCGTAAATGTCGGCAGATCAGTTTCATCAATTCCTTTCAGAAAGTTGTAATAGGATCCGGTCTTCTTTCCTTTGATCTTGATGGATAAGAAACGGATCAGATCCGGCGCAACATCATTGGTGAAGTAATCCATGTGCTTTGGATAGGATTCTGTATTGATGTACTTCTTGAAATTCATATAATCCTGTTTGAGATATTTAATACTGTTGAAGTTCTCCTGCTCGATGTACTTTGTAATCTCTTCTTTACTGAGCGCATCAATGTGGATCTCTACACCATACTTTGCAAGATCTAAGGGACCGAAGTCATCTTCAACAAGGGATGTCATCAGTTTCTTTTCGACGACGAAGTTATCCGATAAAGAAGATAACGCAAACGCAATCTGGACACTTCGCTTATAGCTGTTGCCGATGAAGTCCAATACAGTCACATACTGCTTGTTTTCGTATTTTCGTAAGCCGCGTCCCAACTGCTGGATAAAGATGGTAGAGGATTCGGTTGGCCGCAGGAACAATACCATATTGACGCCGGGAATATCGACACCTTCATTTAAGATATCCACGGTGAACAGAATCTCAAGGTCACTGGTGTCACTTTGCAAGTCATTGTAGGCACGGATACGCTGGCCGATATCGTTGCTGCCAGTCAAATACGCAGTCTTATAATATGCAGACATCGCTTCCGCCATTTGTCGTGCATGGGTGATGTTACGGCAGAAGGCAAGTGCTTTTAATTTTCCTTCTGGCCGATGCTTTTCAATTTCGTTGGCGACAAACTCACAATGTTCATTCGTTCCCAACTGGGCAATCGCACGACGTTCTTCATTCTCATTGAAATTGTAATTGACGAGCGTATCACGGATACCGTAGTAGTGAAAAGGGACAACAAGATTATTAATGATGGCGTCCCGCAGCCGTAATTCATAAGGAATATTCTCATCAAACAGTTCAAAGACATCCTGGTTATCCATTCGTTCTGGTGTCGCGGTCAAACCAAGCAGGAACTCAGGCGTAAAGTAGGAGATGATCTTGCGATAGGTATCAGCAGTGGCATGATGACATTCATCAATGATGATGTAGTCAAATTCTTCTTTTCCAAATAGTTCTAAATTGCTGCCCATCGAAAGATTGGTCGCAAATAAGAATTCCGCATCCAGATCTTTCTGACTGCTGCTGTAGATACCATAATAATGATTTGGTCCAAAGACATTCTGGAATGTTTCTAATGCTTTCCGCAGAATGGATTCTTCATGAACGATATATAAAAGACGATGCGGGTTAAAGTTCAAGGCATCAAATGCAGCAAGATATGTCTTGCCGCTGCCGGCTGCAGCGACAATCAGTGCTTTACTGACGCCCATTGCACGATAGCGGTTCAATTCTTTCAATGCTTTGCGCTGCATGAAGTTCGGCTTGATCTCTGCTTGAGAGATATCGTAGTCCATGTCCCAGCGTTCAATTGCATAGTCCAGCTGCATGGTATATTTCTTGATCAGTTCGGCATCCAGTTCTGGTGTCTTCTGCCATTTATCTTCAAATTCTTCTGCGGCAGAAGCGTAGACTGTACCGTTGGAACCTTCATCTACAACGACATCCCATTCAATATTCTTTAATAAAGCATACCGTGTGATGTTGGAACTGCCGACGATGACTTCGGTATGATCCTGAAAGGTGAAGATGTACCCCTTTGAGTGATAGCCGAGAACAGCATACCCGCCATCGGTAAAACTTTCATAATCTAAATGACAGGCAAAGTTAGGATACTGCTTTGCTAAAGAAAGAAATCGTTTTAATGAATCAATGTCGGTAAAGTTCTGATAGGTGGAAGTGATCAGTCTGCCGCTGCAGCCGCGCTTTAGTGCTGCTTCAATATCCTTATAGAGTAAGACAAGTCCGGCTTTCTTAATAAAACTGACGGAGAAATCAAAAGAACTGCATGTCTGCAGATTCTCCTGAATCTTCGTCAGAAAGTTTTGATCGGTATAATTTGTTAGAAATGCATTTGGCATATCTGCTCCCCAATGTTCACGTAATACTTATTGTAGAACATTTGCAGCAGCTGTCTAGATCATGCGTGGATAATCTGCTCGGCTAAGAATACTGCAAGAATACCAGCTGTCACGCTAATCAATACATAAGCAAGTGCCATGCCGGATTTGCCGGTCGTAAATAAAGAAGTTGATTCATATGCGAATGTAGAGAATGTTGTAAAGCCGCCGCAGACACCAACCTTTAATAACAGCATGAGCCGTGGATTGACATTCGGATTCTTAGCGGCATAGGCAGATAACATCCCCAGTACAAAGGCACCGACAATATTGATGCATAATGTTTTGAAAGGGAAACCGCTGTTCTCTTTGAGAGGAATCAAACCGACGAGATAACGGCAGATACTTCCGATGAAACCTCCAATACCAACAAATAAACAATTCAACATACGTGTTTCCTTCTTTCTTCTGTGAACAAATATATGCCAATTCTCTTTCCTGCGCAATTTGGAAGTTGCGAAAAAAGTGAGTATACTCTTTAGTATGAAACAGACAATTACAAAAATACTGGTGAGCGGAACACTTGCCATTGCAATGATACCAAGCATCAATACAACCACGATTCATGCAGAAGATTACACGGATACGGACGCATGGAATACGAAATGTCAGTCCGAAAATATCAAGACAACGGATGACTATAATGCATGTAAGGCATATACCGAATACATTGCATCCCAGACACCGGAACTGCAGAAACAATTAGATGATATCAATTCACAGAAATCATCGATTGAAGCAGATATCGCATCGTATCAGACACAGCTGGACAGCTACCAGGCAAACCTGGATACGTTAAATGCGTCCATCGGTGACTTGGAAAGCCAGAAAGCTGACATTCAGGCAAAGATTGATGATACCCAAGCTCAGATCGAACAGAAACAGGCCGATATCAATACGGCACAGGCATCTATTGACAGTATGAGCGATAAAGTCAAAGAACGTATGGTCAATTCACAGAAGAGCCTGCGGATCAATAACATGATCGATATCCTGATGGGAGCGAAATCGTTATCCGACTTTTTACGGATTGCCAATGGTCTGACGAGTATTACCAATAAAGAAAATGAAGAAAATCAGGAACTGGTCAGTGCGATGGATACACTGCAGTCCGCAAAGACAGTCCTGCAGCAGAGCCAGGATGAACTTGCCTCGCAGCAGGATGAATTGAAAGATCAGGAAGACAAGATTCAGAGCCAGCGTGAGGTTGCCTTGGTCGAACAGTACAAAGTACAGGTCATTCAAACAGCAGCTCGTTCGCAGGAAGCACTGTTGGCAGCACAGGGCAGTCATATTTCTTCGAATATTGACAATATTTCTTCGACGATGAATTCCATTTCTTCTTCCTTGGATGCCTACCAGGAAGAAATCAATAATCCACAGCCAACGCCAACACCGGATTCCGGCAATGGCGATGATCCAGCACCGACTGACAATCCAGATACACCGACCATCGATTCTACCGGCTGGGCAAGACCAGTCTATGGTTCGTACCGCAGTGCAGGTACTTGGGAGTATCCAGGCGGCGGCATTCATTTAGGCTATGACTTTGCGGTACCAACGGAAACACCGTTATATGCAGCCGGCAACGGCGTTATTCTGAACAGTGTCAATGGCTGCGGCTATGGGTATCTTGGCTCCCGCTGCGGCTATGAACAGGGCGGCGGCTACGGCGGCGGCAATCAGATCTATCTGTTATGTGTTGTCAACGGCAAGCTGTATGGCTTGATCTACTGCCATATGACGCTGGATTCGCCAATTCCAAAGGGAACGCTGGTCAAAGCAGGTGACTATATTGGCTTATCGGGATCGTCTGGAAACAGCAGCGGTCCGCATTGCCACATTGAAGTCATGTATCTTGGCGATGGTTCGAATTTTGCGGACTATGCGCGAAATTACCGTGGTGAACTGTCGTATGGTGCCGGCTGGGCTGGTGACTATGATGGCTATGGCAGACGGTGTGAAGCAGGGTATGATGCCCCATGCCGGATCCGTCCGGAAACAATCTGGGGATATTAAAAAAAGAAAGAATAACACCCGAAAGACTGGCAGCAGTTTGACGGGTGTTTTTTCATTGTTTTACCAAAGGGGTTGTGATACTGTTTTGGCATGAGATTCCTAAGTAAACTCTTGAAACAACTATTGATCTTTGGCTTCCTTCTTGCAGTCATCTATGAAGGTGCGGCGTTCTACAGCAAATATGTAGACCCGAACTTCCAACTGCCGACTGCCAGTGCATCGGCGACGATGCGCACTGCCCAGGAGAAGCTGGTCTTTGATGCGTCCATGTATCCATATTATGATCAGCTGGATGAGGATCAGAAACTGCTGTACTCCCAGATGTATACCAGCGCAAATGCAATGGAGACGACCATTACCCCGCAGAGTGGAATTGACAAAGGGGATGTAGAAACGGTCTTCCGCTGCCTGATGTGCGATCATCCTGAACTGTTCTGGTTAGGCAATCAATACAATTATCAATATCTGGAAACGACCGGTGAGATTGTTTCCGTATCTTTAACATTTAATGAAACGGCTGACAATATTGATGCGGCGAAGCAGGCGTTTGATGCGAATGTCGATGCGATTGTCGCTGGAGCAGAAGCCTATGACTCCGATTATGATAAAGAGAAGTATGTCCATGATGCCTTGATTGAAAGCACCGAATATCAAAGTGATTCTGCTTTGAACCAGAGTGCATACAGTGCCATTGTGAATCACAGTACCGTATGTGCGGGCTATGCCAAGAGCTTCCAGTATCTAATGCAGAAGCTGGGGATTCCCTGCTACTATGTGATTGGCACCAGTGAAGGGGAAGATCATGCATGGAATATTGTACTGATTGATGGTTCCTTCTATAACGTGGATGTGACATGGGATGACTGTTCTTCTGACAATGATCCATATTATTTCTTTAATCTGGATGATGGCTCCTTTAATGCCTATCATACCCGGGCAATGATGTCGACGATGCTGCCGAACTGTACCAGTACGTTATTGGCACATTTGGAAGACAGTGACATCTATGAACGGATCCGATTCAGTATTCCAAAGTAAAAGGCCTGCTATGCAGACCTTTTTTTGAAGATATCCAAGAGAATCAAGATCAGAATGTAACTGACGAAGGCACCTGCTAAGATGCCTGCCATATCAATGAAGCTGTCCAGGAAGGCACTGGTTCGGCCGGGGACATACTTTTGAATCAATTCATCGGTAACGGGAATAGCGACCATGATCAGTACGAAATTCAGAAAGCGGGATTTCATCAGCGGGGCAATCCGAATGGCAATGACAATCAGGAAACCGAGCAAGGCATATTCTGAGAAGTGCGCCATCTTTCGTACATAGTGATGGAATAATGAGAAGTCGATGGAGAAACCTGCTTTATTGACATACCGCAGCAGGAAATATGTGACCCGCTCCGAGGTCGAACTGCTGACTTCGCCAATCGTAAAAGAGTTGGAAAAGATCCAGCCAATATATACTGCAATTAAGATCCATATGAAAAAATTTCTCTTTTTCATGTCTTCTCCTTTTGCCATGGTATAATAACATGGCTATGCCACTAAAAGAGAGAAATTTTACAAACAAGCTGTATGATGCAAGCTTAATATTCATCGGTACACTGATCCTGGCAATGTCTGTCGAGATGTTCATTATCCCGTACAACATTCTGTCGGGAGGCGTTGCCGGTATTGCGGTCGCCCTGGAACCGTTCTTTCATATTGATAAGACGTTGTTGGCGAATGCTTTGACAATTGTATTGTTCATGGTGGGCTGGGCTGTACTTGGCAAGACCTTTGCCATCAGTACGGCATTCAGTTCCCTGCTGTATCCATTATTTACTACGCTGCTGAGCAAGATTGACTACGGCATCAATGTTCCGCCGATGCTGGCATCGTTCTATGCCGGACTGCTTGGCGGTGTCGGTATTGGCCTTATCATGCGTGCAGGTGCTTCTTCCGGCGGCATGGATGTTCCGCCGCTGATCCTGCATAAGATCACCGGAGCACGGATTTCCACATTAGTTGTCATCACTGATGGACTCACTGTCCTGTTAGGTGTTGTCGCATATGATCTCAATGCCGCATTGATTGGTCTGATTTCCGTCATGGCTTCCGGTGCGGGTATCCGCTACATTCTGGAAGCAGGGCAGGGAACCTCTGCCAAGAGCGTGCAGATCATCTCCGATGCGTATGCGGAAATTGTTTCGGCAATCAATAAAGAACTGGATCGCGGGGTCACATTATTCGATGGGCAGGGCGGTTACAGCGAACAGCCGAAGAAGGTCATCCTCTGTGTTGTCAGTGAACGGCAGTACACAAGACTGCTTACAATTATCCGTCAAATCGATGAGCATGCGTTCGTCATAACGACCGATGCATCGGACATGCACGGCGAAGGATTCACCTACTCTTCACCTAATATTTAAGCAAAACAAACTGGAATATGTTAAAATCTAAAAGGATTTTAATATCCAGTTTTTTTAGTGAGGAGGTTTCTATGATTGAGTGTTCCCATGTATACATGCGTTATAAGAGTGGCACGAACGCTTTGTATGATATCAACATTAAAGTCGACCAAGGCGAATTCATTTATATCATTGGCCCTACCGGTTCCGGTAAGTCAACGCTGATCAAGCTTTTAGATGGGGAAGAAGTTCCTACCAAAGGAAGCGTGAAGGCGGTTGGCATCGACGTCGGTAAGTTGAAGCGGAAACAGGTCCCAGTCTATCGTCGGAATATCGGCGTTATTTTCCAGGACTTCCGTTTACTGCCGGAAAAGACGGTATTTGAGAATATCAGCTATGCATTGGAAGTCATCAACATGAAGAAGCCGCAGATTGAAAAGCGCGTGCAGGAAGTCATGAAGGTCGTTGGCCTGGAAGATAAGGGAGACAGTTTCCCGCGTCAGTTGTCCGGCGGTCAGCAGCAGCGTGTCACCATCGCCCGTGCAATTGCCAATCGGCCAAAGGTCTTGATTGCGGATGAACCTACCGGCAACTTGGATCCAGGCAAATCGGCAGAGATCATGGAACTGCTGGATACAATTAATAAGAAGTATGGGACGACCGTTGTCATGGTCACCCATGATGCGTCCATCGTAAACCGTTACAGAAGAAGAACAGTCGCTCTTGAGCACGGCCACATTGTGGCAGATTTACCAGAAGGAGGATATGTTCGTCATGATCAATAGACCATTGAAAGAAGGATTCCGCGGCGTTGGCAGACACTGGGCAATGTCCATCTCGAGTGCCATTGCGGTAACCATTACATTATTGATTATTTCTATCTTTGTCTTACTGACTTGGAATGTGAATCATTTTACCCAGAATATTGAATCGTCGTTAGATATCTATGCATCGGTAGACTATAACTCCGAAAGCAAAGAAGCAACATTAAAGAAAGAAATTGAAGCAATTGACGGTGTCGAGAGTGTTACCTTGAGCCCAAAGAGTGCGGAGTTTGATGCATACCTGAATTCATTCAGTGATGAAAAGACAAAGCAGGCATTTGAACCATTCCGCAGTGACAACCCAATGCATGATGCTTTCTATGTAAAGGCACAGGATGGATCAAAGATCCAGAGTATTGCGGATGCCTTAAGTGAAATGAAGAATAAAGGCGAAGGCATCTATGAAGTCAGCTATGGCGGACAGAGCACCATTTCGATTGTCGATGCCATGGCAAACATCCGTAAAGTCGGTCTGGTCTTAGTCATCGGCTTAGTGCTGCTGGCCATCTTCCTGATCCAGAATACAATCAAACTGACGATCTCTGCCCGTTCCACGGAAATTGAGATCATGCGGAATGTTGGCGCATCCAATGGCTTCATCCGATCGCCGTTCTTGATTGAAGGTATCATCATCGGTGTGTTAGGCGCCTTGATTCCAATCGGCCTGACCATCTGGGGATACTATGCGTTATATCAGAATGCCGGCGGTGTTCTGATCTCCAATATGTTCCACTTGGTGGAACCAAATCCATTTGTCTTCTATGTATCAGGTTTACTGCTGTTAATGGGAATCTTAGTTGGCTTCATTGGTTCCTGGTTATCGGTTACACGTTACTTGAGGTGGAAGAGATGAAAAAACTAATTACACTGCTGACATCGTTGGCGCTGATTGCGTGCATGTATCCTGCAGGTGTAGTGAGGGCAGAAGATGTTCCGCCGTATTCCGATACGGATTACTGGGGGAACTACTGCAGTGATACGAATAATAATTCAACGGACGCATGTGATGCATACCGAAATTATTTAAAGGATCAAAAGAGCAGCTTAGCCGATCAGCTGAGCGATGCCAAGGCAAAAAGAGAACAGTACGCAGCCAATGCGGCAGCGTATCGTGATGAAGTCGCAAACCTGCAGACAGAGATCAATGATCTGCAGACACAGATTGCGGATGTTCAGACAAAGATTGATGATCTGCAGACACAGATTGATGCCAAGCAGAAAGACATCGATGATAAGCAGAAAGAGATTGATGCGACACAGAAACAGATTGATACCATCTCCGATAAGATCAAAAAGAGAATGGTCAATCAGCAGAGCTCCGTCAAGATCAATAAGTATTTAGACATCCTGGCAGGTGCTTCGACACTGCAGGATTGGCTGCGTATCGTTTCCGGTCTGCAGGCAATTTCTGACAGTGATAAGAACTCCAGTGACCAGTTAGTCACGCTGCGGGAGACGCAGGATAAGCAGAAGGCAGAGATTGTAACTGCCCAGGATGAATTGAAGAAGAGCCAGGCTGAGATGCAGACGCAGAAAGATGCGCTGGCAACCAGTCAGAGTGATCTGTTAGTCAAGCAGGAAGAAGCGAAGGCAGCTGCCGAAGCTGCAGACCAGTTGACCGAACAGCAGCTGGCACTCGAAGATAATATTTCTTCGAATATGGATTCCATCCGTTCGGCTTTACGTACGATTGATCTCAGCGGCTTACCGGAAGTATCGGAAGGCTGGACGTATCCAGCGCCTGGATCCTATCGGAGTGCCGGTACTTGGACATACTACGGAAGTGATACGATCCACTTAGGTAATGACTTTGCCTCAGTGGATGGACAGGTTGGACTGCCATTATATGCAGCGGCCAATGGGGTTGTCTTGAACAGTGTCAATGGATGCGGCTATGGATACTTAGGCGATGGCTGCGGCAGAGCACAGGGCGGCCTATGGGGCGGCGGCAACCAGATCTATCTGTTATGTGTTGTTGGGGACGGCTTATATGCTGTTCTGTATGCACATATGCTGCTGAATACCCCAATTCCTACCGGAACCGTGGTACAGGGCGGTGATCAGATTGGCAATATGGGTTCTTCGGGCAACTCGACCGGACCACATACCCATGTAGAGATTACGTATTTAGGTGCTGCTTCTGACTTTAATACATGGCGTGAGAACTGGAATGGTGATCTGGGCTTCGGCTGCGGCTGGGCAGGATCCTATGATGGCTATGGACGCCGCTGTGAAGCAGGTTACAGTGCACCATGCCGGATCCGTCCGGAATCGGTCTTTGGATGATCCGTCACATAGAACTTTGAAAATGTAATACAATAGAAGAGCCTCAGGATGCTGAGACTCTTTTTTAGAAAAGGAATTGCGTATGAGTGAACAGAAGAACGATAAAAAACAAAAGAATACAGATGCGATGGATGAAACAGCTGTCCATCTTTGGCCAGATGAATTGACGCTGAAGAAGTCACAGGCAAAGACCAAGCGCTTAAAGCGGGCCTTGATCATTATTGGTGTGGCTGCGCTGCTGCTGGGATGGTGCGGCGGAAGCTTACTGCCAATCTCGGTCTTGGATTCGTTCCGTTCACGCTTGAATGGTGCCCGTTCCATCACCGGTACCAATAAGATTGAAGAAGTTCTGAAGATCATGGAGAATGACTGGTATTTTGGCAGTCAGATCGATGGTCTGGATGACCGGCTGGAAGATCAAGCCATCAAAGGCATTACGACCAATGATGAAGATACCCATACCGAATATATGAGTGCTGAAGAGATGCAGGACTTTACGCAGTCCATCAACCGCAATTATGTCGGCATCGGTGTTTCCTATGTCCAGAACGGCAATGTTAATTTAGTTGAAGAAGTCTTTAAAGGCTCCCCGGCGGAAAAGGCAGGGGTGATGGCAGGTGACGTTATTCATGCGGTCGACGGTACCGTCGTTGACGGCATGGCAAGCAGTGACATCAAGAGCCTGATCCAAGGCGATGAAGGGACGAAAGTATCCATCACCTTTATCCGTCAGGGACAATATATTACGTTAGAGATTACCCGGGCTGCTGTTTCGGCAACCGCCTATGGCAAGAAGCTGGAGGATGGGACCATCTATCTGCGCTTAGCACAGTTCGGCGATGGTACACCGACCGAAGTGAAAGCCTATCTCAAGGACTTGGCTGTTGACAGCAGTGATCAGCTGATCCTGGATCTGCGCAACAACGGCGGCGGATATCTGAATTCGGTATCTGCGGTAGCATCATTGTTCTTGGCAGAAAATAAAGTAGTGATGACCGAGCAGTATGCCAGCGGTCCGGATGATGTCATCAAGACATCGGGCGGTCAGCTGACGAATATCCATAACATTGTGGTCTTAGTCAATCAAAATACGGCCAGTGCAGCGGAAGTCATGACCTTAGCACTCAAGCAGCAGCGCGATGATGTCACCATCATCGGTACAACGACTTACGGCAAAGGCACCGTACAGGTCAGCCGGACATTCTCCGACGGCAGTGCACTGAAGTATACAACAGCGAAATGGGTATCTCCAGACGGCACCTGGGTCAATGGTGTTGGCATTACCCCAGATGTTGAAGTGAAGCTCCATGACGTGATGTATCATACCTTTGCGTCCATGGAAGAAAATGAGACCTATCAATATGACAGCGTTTCCGATGCGGTGAAGGGTGCCCAGTTATGTCTGGATTATCTTTCCTATGCGCCGGGCCGTACCGATGGCTATTTCTCTGCGGATACAACAGAGGCATTGAAGAAGTTCCAGAGTGACCATGCGTTAGATACCACTGGCATCTTGAATAAGACGACCTATGAAGCACTAGAAAGTGCTGTCGCATTGGACTGGAGCACAACAACCACCCATGATGTACAGCTGCAGAAAGCACAGGAGGTCCTGCATGGATGATCATAAGTTTGAACTGATCTCGCCATTCCAGCCGACCGGTGATCAGCCGGCGGCCATTGATGCGTTATGTGATGGTCTGCATGCCCATAAGAAGGAACAAGTCCTGGAAGGTGCCACCGGTACCGGAAAGACTTTTACTATGGCAAATATCATTGCCCGCGAGAATCGTCCAACACTTGTGTTCTCTCACAACAAGACCTTAGCCGGTCAGCTGTATTCTGAATTTAAAGAACTATTCCCGCATAACCGCGTGGAGTATTTTGTCTCGAACTTTGATTACTATCAGCCGGAAGCATATATGCCGAAAAGCGATATGTATATTGAAAAGACCGCGGCAATCAACGAAGAACTGGATATGTTCCGTGAATCTGCTTTAAATTCACTGCTGGAACGGCGTGATACGATCGTGGTCGCTTCGGTCGCATGTATCTATGCGGCCAGTGATCCAGTGCAGTACCGAGATATGTTCATGACCATCCGGGTCGGTGAGTCCTATGAACGCAATGATCTTCTGCGGAAGTTTGTAGAACTGCAGTATGCCCGCAATGATGTGGATCAGACCAGAGGTACAATGCGGGTGCGCGGGGATGTCATTGACCTGACGCCTTCGTATACCCATGAATTTAATATCCGCATTGAAATGTTCGGCGATGAGATTGACCGCATCACGGAAGTGGACCCGGTCACAGGCCATACATTGAATGCATACCAGTTCTATAACATTTTCCCAGCTTCCGGATATGCCCGCAGTCATGAGTCAATGATGCGTGCATGTGATGACATTGAAGCGGAACTGGAAGAACGCCTGAAGTACTTTAAAGACAATGGCAAGCTATTGGAAGCAGAGCGTCTGGAACAGCGGACGCGCTTTGATATTGAATCGTTACGAGAGAATGGATACTGCTCTGGGATTGAGAACTACTCCATGCATATTGATGGACGCAAGCCAGGCCAGCGGCCATGGAATCTGTTTGATTACTTCCCAAAAGATTTCTTATTATTCGTAGATGAGTCACATGTATCACTGCCGCAGATCCGAGGCATGTTCAATGGGGACCGCGCCCGCAAAGAAATCTTGGTGGACTATGGCTTCCGTCTGCCGAGTGCATTGGACAACCGTCCAATGAAGTTCGATGAATTTGAAAGCATGCTGAATCAGGTCATCTACTGTTCCGCAACACCAGGTGATTATGAATTGGAACAGGTCCATCATGAAGTGGTGGAACAGATCATCCGTCCGACCGGCTTAGTTGATCCGCAGATCACGGTCAAGCCAACGCAGGGACAGGTGGATGATATTTGTCTGGCTCTGGATGACCGGATTGCCAAGGGCGAACGTGTTCTGATTACAACTTTGACGGTACGTATGGCAGAAGATCTGACCGAATACTTAAAAGAACGCGGGTATCATATTGCATACCTGCATCATGAAACCAAAACACTGGAACGCAGCCAGGTCATCCATGACCTGCGTGCAGGGAAGGTCGATGCCATTGTCGGCATCAACCTGTTACGAGAAGGATTGGATATTCCGGAAGTATCGTTAGTCTGTATCTTAGATGCAGATAAGGAAGGCTTCTTACGTTCCCAGAGATCTTTGATCCAGACGATTGGCCGTGCAGCGCGTAATGAACATGGTGAAGTATACATGTATGGTGATGTCATGACCGATTCCATGAAGTTTGCAATCGATGAGACAAACCGCAGAAGAGCGGTACAGGAAGCATACAATCAGGTGCATCATATTGTGCCGCATACCATTGTCAAACCTGTCGAAGAAGCAATCCATGGCAAGGAGACAAAGGAGATGGCTTCGCAGTATCTGAAGAAGAAGGAAAAGATGTCCAAGAAGGACAAGAGTACTTTGATCATGGATATGGAAGCCGAGATGCGGGAAGCAGCTGCTGCTTTAGACTTTGAACGTGCCGCAGAACTGCGTGACATGATCTTTGAATTAAAGTCTGAATGAAAGATGTTTCTGAAATAAGAATTGAAATATAGTATAATGAACCTACTTAAGAAGGGAAGATGTATATGTTGGACTATGAAAAGCTGCAGTCAAAAGCCGCACTTGAAATGAGACCATCCGGAATCCGTAAATTCTTTGACTTAGTTATGGATATGCCGGAATGCATTTCACTCGGCGTAGGTGAGCCGGATTTCCAGACACCTTGGACCATTCGTGAATCCGCTATCCACTCGTTGGAATTAGGACGCACGAAGTATACCGCAAACGCGGGATTGAAGCAGCTGCGAGCCGCCATCAGTACCTTCCTGCAGAGAAAATATGACCTTCATTACAGCATTGATGAAATGCTGGTGACGGTCGGTGGATCGGAAGCGATCGATCTTGCAATCCGTGCCTTAGTAGAACCAGGCGATGAAGTCATTATTCCTGAGCCATGTTATGTATCGTATGAACCAATCACAACATTAACGGGCGGAGTTGCGGTACCAATCGCAACCAAAGAAAAAGATCAGTTCCGTTTGAAAGCGGAAGACTTAAAAAAGGCAATCACTCCAAAGACAAAAATCCTGGTGCTGTCGTATCCAAACAATCCGACGGGAGCGGTCCTCGAACATGAAGACCTGGTCGAACTTGCGAATGTATTAAAAGATACGAATGTCATCGTCCTGAGCGATGAAATCTATGCGGCATTAAAGTACGGCGGAGAACCGCATGAAAGTATTGCCCATATTGAAGGCATGAAGGAACGGACCATCTTGGTATCTGGTTTCTCAAAGACCTTCTCGATGACTGGCTGGCGTTTAGGTTATGCCTGCGGTCCGGAACCTCTGATTAAAACGATGATCAAGATCCACCAGTCCTGCATTATGACAGCACCGACGACTTCGCAGTATGCGGCCATTGATGCATTGAATGTCAAAGTGGATGAAGAAGTAGAAAAGATGCGGGAAGAGTATGACTTCCGCCGGAAATACTGTGTACGGAAATTAAATGAAATGGGACTGCCGACCTTTGAACCAAAGGGTGCGTTCTATGTCTTCCCAAATATCTCTGCTTCCGGGATGACCAGTGAACAGTTCTGTATGAAGCTGCTGGAAGAAAAGCAGGTAGCGATTGTGCCGGGAACAGCCTTTGGCGCATCGGGAGAAGGTTTTGCAAGAATATCCTATGCGTACAGTTTGGATCATCTGCAGACCGCAATGAAGCGCATCAATGAATTCCTTGTCGAAAATGGAATCAATAAAGGAGAGAAATAATCATGGATACTATGAAATTACTGCAGTTACTGTCCAATGATCCAAGAGCCACCGTCACTGACCTCGCCGATGTGTTAGGCGAAAGCCAGGCTGATGTACAGGCAGCCAAGGATGGTCTGGAAAAAGAAAAAGTCATCTGCGGATATCACACGGTCATCAATTGGGATAAGACCAATCTGGAACATGTCGATGCAGTCATCGCTGTTTCCGCAAAACCAGAAAGAAATACTGGGTATGATAAGATCGCGGAACGGATTGCTAAGTTTCCGGAAGTATCTTCTCTGTATCTGATGTCCGGCGGTTCCGAGTTCTTGGTCAACGTGAATGCTAAGACCATGCGTGAAGTTGCAGACTTCGTTGGTGAGAAGCTGGCTCCGGTGGAAGGTGTCAGTCAGACAACGACGATGTTTGTCTTAAAGAAATATAAGGTCAATGGGGTTGCCATGGATCTGGAACCGGAAGTGGAAGACGACCGGATGCCGGTATCCGCATAAGTAAAAGAAAAAGAGATCCGCTGAAAGGCGGATTTTTTTTGTGGGCAGCAAGCAGTGATCTGTCTGTGTGAAAGTTTTGTGTGATTGGAAGCATCTGTCTTGCATTCCTTTTTATTTTCCTTTATCTTGTAATTAGGAATTAATCTTAATAAGTAGAACTGTGAAAAAGAAAGGATCAGGGAGAAAACGGTAATGAAACAATTCAAATGCAGTGTCTGCGGCTACATCTATGATGAAGCCAAAGGAATTCCAGAAGCTGGGATTGCCCCCGGAACAAAATGGGAAGATCTACCAGCAGATTGGAAGTGTCCGCTCTGCGGTGCTTCCAAAGCAGAGTTTGAGGAAGTTGGTGCTGTTCAGCCGCCAAAGAAGAAAGCAGCGGTCTTGGAAGCGGCCAGTGACCTCAAGGAACTGACGCCATTGGAAATGAGCGCCTTGTGTTCCAATCTTGCCAAGGGCTGTGAGAAACAGTACAAGAGTGAAGAAATGAACTTTTTTAAAGAACTGGCACAGTACTTTCAAGAAGCAGCGGGCTCGGCAGAAAAGCCAAGTATGGAGGAACTGCTGCAGCGAATCAATGAAGATCTGGAACAAGGTCTGCCGGCTGCAAAGGAAGCGGCAGGCAGCGAGCCAAAGGACCGTGGAGCATTACGGGCTTTGACATGGAGCGAAAAAGTAACACATATCCAGAAATCGTTATTGGAGAGGTGGCAGAAAGAAGGAGATGCCATGCTGAAGGATACCGGTGTATGGGTATGCACAATCTGTGGGTTCATTTATATAGGGAATGAACCGCCGGCACTCTGCCCAGTCTGTAAGGTGCCTGGCTGGAAGTTTGAAAAGGTTGAAGGGAGGGCACAGTAATGTCAGAACGGTTTGCGGTAAGAAATATCCGTTTATGTACGAAAGATTGTCTGTGCCTGTATGTATGCCCGACTGGCGCATCTGATACGGAGAACAGTATTATCGATGTCGCAAAATGCATTGGCTGCGGTTTATGCGCTGACAGCTGTCCATCCGGTGCAATTTCAATGGTGCCCAAGACACTTGCGCCACAGCAGAAACATACAGAGCGTGTGAAGGAAGCCATGCATGCATTGATGCGTTCGAAATCAGAAGAAGAAAGCATTGCATCTGGTCTGCCGTCGGTATTGGCTGCGGCCATGGCAAAGTCGGCACGGATCCAGGCCGAAGATATTATCCGGGAAGCAGGATACATGCTGCCGCAGAGTGGAAATGTGCATGCCTTCCTGCAGAAATTAGTGGAGAATCCACCAGCATCGGATTTTCCAAAGGAGACAGCAGAAAAGCTGCTGAAGATGCTGAATAACAATGATGTCGAAGAAGACACGAAAGGAAAAAATAAAAATATGAAGAAGTGGAAGTGTTCCGTATGCGGTTATGAGTATGAGGGAGAAGAGCTCCCAGAAGATTTTGTATGCCCTGTCTGCAAAGCACCTGCATCGAAGTTTGAGGAAGTGACAGCACCGGAGGGAAAGAATCCGTATGCTGGTACAAAGACAGAAAAGAATCTGCAGACTGCTTTCGCTGGTGAGAGCCAGGCGAGAAACAAGTATACGTATTTCGCTCAGGTTGCCCAGCAGGAAGGCTATGAACAGCTGGCAGAGATCTTCTTAAAGACAGCCCGCAATGAGCAGGAGCATGCTCGTTTATGGTTCCAGTCGCTTGGCAATCTGAATGATACAGCCAAGAATTTACTAGCTGCTGCCGAAGGCGAGAACTATGAGTGGACAACGATGTATGACCAGATGGCAAAAGATGCGGACGAAGAAGGTTTCAAGGATCTTGCCGCAAAGTTCCGCCGGGTCGCAGCGATTGAAAAGACGCATGAAGAACGGTATCGCAAGCTGCTGAACAATGTGGAAATGAAGCAGGTCTTTGAAAAGAGCGGTCAGACCATGTGGGAATGCCGTGTCTGCGGACACATTGTGGTCGGTTCCAAGGCACCGGAAGTCTGCCCAGTCTGCGGTTACAGCCAGTCCTACTTTGAAGTGCATAAGGAAAACTACTAAGAAACACAAAAGAAGCTCTCAGGCTATTCTGAGAGCTTTTTGCATGGAAATGTGTGATTCCAGCCGGAATCTGAAATTTTGATTTACATCTATCCCGAAAACTGATATTATCTTATGGCGAGTGGTTTTACCCACTCCTTGCCAGAGATGGCCGTTAGTCCAGAAGGAGGTGTACAAAATGAAGAAGTATGAAGTCATGTACATCATCAACGCATCTGTTGAAGACGATAAGAGAGCAGCGCTCATCGAATCCGTATCCAACATTATCACTACAAACGGTGGTAAGGTCAACAAGACCGATGAATGGGGTATGAGAGATTTCGCATACCGTATTGATGATATGACAAAGGGCTACTATGTAGTCAGTGCTTTTGAAGCAGACAATGCATGCGTTAAGGAATTCGATCGTTTGATGGGATTAAATGCAAATGTTGTCCGTTACATGATCACAGTCGACGAAGCTCCAGCTCAGGAGGCTAAGTAATGATTAACCGCGTTGTATTGGTTGGAAGACTTACGAAAGATGTTGAGATCCGTAAGACCCAGAGTGGTCTGTCGGTTGCATCCTTCACGGTTGCAGTAGACCGCAGAGGTGCTCGTCAGGATCAAGGCAGCAATCAGCCTACCGCTGATTTCATCAGCTGTGTTGCATGGAGACAAACTGCTGACTTCCTTGGCACATATGCTAAGAAAGGTGCACTTGTAGGTGTGGATGGAAGACTCCAGACACGTACTTACGATGATGCACAGGGCAATCGTCATTATGTAACAGAAGTTGTATGTGACAACGCAAACCTGTTAGAAAGCAAGGGTTCCTCTCAGCAGAGAGCAGCTCAGCAGGATAACAGTTTCCAACAGCCGACATATTCACAGCCGCAGTCCAATGACAGTGGCAATGATGATTTCGGTGCAGGATCCCTGGATATTTCCAGCGATGACCTGCCATTCTAAATAAAAGGAGAACAGACATGGCATTCAGAAAACAGAGAATGGGCCGTAAAAAGGTCTGCTACTTCACAAAAAATAACATCAAGACGATTGACTATAAAGATGTTGAGCTCCTGAAGAAGTTTATCAGCGCCAATGGTAAGATCACACCAAGACGTGTAACAGGAACTCGTGCGAAGTATCAGAGACAGCTGGCAGTCGCTATCAAGCGTGCTCGTCAGATGGCATTACTTCCATACGTAGCTGACTAATTCAGTCCAATAAAGACTCCCAAGGGAGTCTTTTCTTATGGCAGCAACACTTCTTTTTCCAAAGAGAACAGTGAAAAAGCAGAATTATGAAAAAATGCCGGCAAATGCCGGTTTTTTATTTCCCGGGAATGGTGTACCAATCAAATTGGAATGAGATGGCAGAAATCTTCTTTTCTTTGTGAATATAAAGGAAAGGGGAAATGGAAATGGGGGAAGATAAGGAAGAATTACTGCAGGGAATCAAGGAGAGGATGCGGCAGAAAGGAGGAATGGAGCCTTTCCACTTCTATCAGGTCATGAAGGAAGATCCGTACCTGTTGAAAGATCTGTTCCAGACCTTCAGCGGCAATCAGATTATTGATGCAATGCTGGCAGAGGAACAGGAACAGGCGGAAGGAATCGGGGTCTGGATCCGGCGGCGGGGAGATGCCTTGCCAACCTATACAGAAATCTATACCAGCGAAGGAAAAAAATGCGAGGAAAACGGGGCGGAAACGACCTTCTTTTCGTAAATCACATGATTTACACAAAATTAGTTAACCGATTTAATAATGATTTGTTATAATAGGAACATCCTTCATATCGTATATGCTTTCGGATTGGCGAAAGCGTCTCTACCCTGTTACCTTAATAACGGGACTACGACATACTTTTAAGTTGAGACCTTCAGCGATATGGGATTGTACGCCGAAGGTCTTTTCTTATTTAACTTACGATGATGAGGACAAGAAAGAGGGATAGAAATGTTAGAAAAATTATTCAAACTGAAGGAGAATCACACCGATGTCCGTACGGAACTGATCGCTGGTCTGACAACATTCATGACCATGGTCTACATTCTTGCGGTCAACCCAAACATTCTGAGTCACTCAGGCATGGATGCAGGTTCCATCTTAACAGCAACTGCAGTATCCTCTGCGATTGCATGTTTCTGTATGGCTGCCTTCTCCAACACACCATTCGCTTTGTCTGCAGGTCTTGGTTTAAATGCATACTTTGCATTCACCATCTGCGGTGCCATGGGTTATTCCTGGCAGTCTGCTTTAACCGCTGTATTAATTGAAGGTATCATCTTTATTATTCTGTCTTTGACAAATGTCAGAGAAGCCATCTTCAATGCAATTCCAGCGCAGTTAAAAGTTGCTGTATCCGTTGGTATTGGTCTGTTCATTACTTTCATCGGTCTGCAGAATGCAAAGATCATTGTTAACAACGAATCGACTTTAGTTGGTCTGTTCACAATGAAGAATGCATTTGCGGCAGGTACATTCAATTCACAGGGTATTACGGTCCTCCTGGCACTGTTTGGTGTTGTTGCCATCGTTGTCATGATGATGAAGGGTATCAAGGGCTACATGTTATGGGGCATCCTGCTGACATGGGCTGTTGGTATTGTCTGTGAGCTCTGCGGTCTCTATGTACCAAATGCAGATGCAGGTTTCTATTCTGTGATTCCACATGCAGTGGTATCGCTGCCGCAGTCGATGGCTCCGACCTTCTTCAAGTTTGACTTTGCCTTCATTGCACAGCATCCATTAGACTTCTTCGTTATGATGTTCTCATTCCTGTTCGTTGATGTCTTTGATACTTTAGGTACCGTTATCGGCTGTGCTTCCAAGGTTGATATGCTCGATGAAAATGGCAAGCTTCCACAAATCAAGGGCATTCTGTTAGCAGATGCTGTTGGTACGGTTGTCGGTGCTTGCTGCGGTACATCTACCATCACAACATTCGTTGAATCATCTTCTGGTATTTCCGAAGGCGGACGTACTGGTATGACTTCTTGCACTGTTGGTATTCTGTTCCTGTTATCCTTATTCCTGTCTCCATTATTCTTAACAGTTCCTTCCTTCGCAACAGCACCAGCATTGATCGTTGTCGGCTTCTTGATGATGCAGTCCGTTGCTAAGATTGAATGGAACAACCTCATTGATGCAGTTCCTTGCTTCGTTGCTATCTGCATGATGGGCTTAGCATATTCAATCTCTGAAGGTATCTCCTTAGGTGTTATCACTTGGGTTGTTCTGCACCTTCTGATGAAGAAGACAGACGAGACATCTCCATTGATGTATGTACTTGCGGTATTATTCGTACTGAAGTACTTCTTCATCTAAATCATAGAAAAAGAGGCGGCAGATCATATGATCTGCTGCCTTTTACTTTTTGTTGACCATTTCCAATCCAACAAGATGCAGAATCCAGGAACTTCCCCATTCTTTCACGAGATGATTGTATTCTTCTGGTGTGACAGGACGTGTGCTCATCGCATCGTAATGGACCTTGGCCTCAATGATCTCACAAGGCAGATCCGTAAACCCATTGCGGCAGTAGAAACCGTAGCGGCGTACCCGCATAGCATAATTCTCGGCTGCTGGATCCAGCTTCTCCCGGGCAATGAGAATTTTCTTGCCCGCATACCGCTGTTTTAACAGTGTTAATGCCTGGGAACCATAGCCATGACTGCGGCTTTCTTCTTTCATCGCAAAGAAGGCAAGATAGACAAGATCATTGGAAAGAGCGATATGCAGGAAACCAAGGAACTGTTCCTCTTCTTCAATGACGAGAAACGTTCCTTTTCCTTTCTGTGCCTTGTGCTTCAATAAGAAAAACGGCGGCCGTTCTTCTTTTGGAAAGGCAGACAGGTACAGTTCTTTGATGTTTTGATAATCGGTTTTTGTTACAGCGTTTCGAATCTTCATAAGCTTCCATTACTTTTTAATGAATTGATTATCCCCTGCAGGCATGGTGTCATCGGAATGATAGCGTTCTACTTTCATATGCAGGTCATACTTGTTGCGGAGAGTGGTGATGGTTTCCATCATTGGGGATGCATGATGTGCATCAATGGCGGCTTGGTCGGCCCAGCTGTCAATTAATAAGACTGTCTCTGGATCTTCCAACGGATAGAAGTAGTTGTACTTTTCATTGCCGGCTTCGGCACGGATCTTGGCGACGGTTCCGCTCTGTGTCATTTCTTGGGCAAAGCTGCGGGCACTTCCATTGGTGCCGGTATAATAAATATTCACAGTAATTGACATCATTTTTCTCCATTTCTCTTCCTGTATCTTATCATATTCTGTCATTTGCGTAATTTCGCGGCATTTTGAATGTGTTAAACTAGAGGAAGACAGTTCTAGGAGAAATGGTATGAATGAGATAATATTCTGTTTACTCGTGGGCTTTATATTAGATGGTATTTTTATTGTGGAATACTATAAAAATCATTATTTAAATTTATTGATCTTTAAGACAGTATCTTCACTGGTCTTTGTAATCTTGGGAATCTTATTGGCGGTACAGCAGAAGAATGGATTGAGCTGGCTGGTCGTATGCGGCTTGGTCTGCGGTGTCTTTGGGGACTTCTTCCTGGATGCAGGACCGGTCATCAAGAAAATTGAGAAGAGTGCTTTTATCTTTGGCTTTGGGGCTTTCTTTATTGGTCATCTTTTCTATATTGCCCGTACGATGATCCTGCTTGCACAGCAGGGACATGCGTCCATGATTCTTCTGGCATTGATATCAGCGCTTGTCATTGGCAGCATCGTTATTAAAATGATGCTTCATATCTGCAGGCCGACCGATGATATTCTGAAGATTGGCATTGCATATTTACTGACATTGGATTTTTCCTGTCTGCTGGCATGGGCACTGCTGATTTCCGGGACAGGCAGTTTGTATTTAGCGCTTGGCACAACTTTATTTGCGGTGAGTGATCACATGCTGGTAGTTGATTATTTCGGATTCCACAAAGTCAATTGGCTGCATGGTGTGTTATTGATTTTGTATTATGCGGCACAGTGCTTGATTGCCGTCAGTATACTTGGATAAGAGGATGAACATGGAAGAAATGAATGAATTGTTTTACCGCGAACCATACACAAAAGAATTTGACGCAAAAGTCGTCCGCTGCATGAAAGCGGAAGATCATTACGAAACATTGCTGGAAGATACTGCTTTCTATCCGGAAGGCGGCGGTCAGCCGGCAGATATGGGCACCTTGAACAACCATGCCGTCTATGATGTCCGCCGCAAAGAGGATGGCATTTATCACTTCACCAAAGAACCATTATCTGAAGGGGAGATGGTCCATGGTGTCTTGGATTGGCAGCGGCGGTTTGACCACATGCAGGCACATACGGGAGAACATATTGTCTCCGGATTAGTACACCGCATCTATGGCTATGACAACGTTGGGTTTCATATGGGCGAATTCATCCAGATTGATTTTGATGGTCCGCTGACATTTGATGAGGTCCGTGAGATTGAAGACCAAGCCAATGCCATCATCTGGAAGAATGAAGCAATTGAGATTACATATCCTTGTCAGGAAGAACTTGCCCAGCTTGCGTATCGTTCGAAGAAGGAACTGACTGGCAGAGTAAGAATCGTAACGATTCCGGATGGCGATGTCTGTGCCTGCTGCGGTACACATACAAAGTCGACTGGTGAGATTGGTCTGGTGAGGATCCTGACCTGCGAAAAACATAAGAATGGCGTCCGCGTACAGATGCTGGCAGGCCGCAAGGCTCTGCAGTATGATCAGGGTGTCTTTGATCAAGACCATGCGATTTCCGGCATGCTCTCAGCGAAGATGCTGGAGACGAGTTCTGCGGTTCAGAATCTTCTGCAGCAGGTACAGGATACCAAGTATGCAATGGGAAGCCTGACGAAGAAACTGCTGGCATATCAATTAGATCAATATCCAGAGAATCTGCCGGTTGCAATTGCCTTTGAAGAAGGAATGAATCGGGAAGCCATGCGGGCATTTGCCGTGGACCTGGTGGAAAAGAAATTTGCCAGAGTCGCCGGTGTCTTCAGTAAAGATCAAGAAAAATACGGGTATGTGATTTTATCGCATTCCCTGAATCTCAAAGAATACAGCAAACTGCTGAATGAAAGTCTGCACGGACAGGGCGGAGGTACTTCCGATATCCTGCAGGGCAACTTTCAGACTTGTGCAGAAGATATTACCGGTGTCATGAAACAGCTGTTCGAAGATATGGAACGATAAACGAAAAGAAGTATGAAATAATCATTTACGTAATGACAATAAGGAGGTCAGAACAATGCTGCATAAGAGTTTGAAGAAGCTGCCGGAGAATTTCCTCTGGGGCGCAAGTACGTCCGCGTATCAGGTTGAAGGAGCATCTTTGGAAGATGGCAAAGGTCCATCCTGTCAGGATGTAAAAAAGGTCCCGGAAGGAACCTCTGATCTGACGGTGTGTGCGGATGAATACCACCACTACAAAGAAGATATTGCCTTATTTGCGGAAATGGGATTCAAGACATATCGCTTCTCTATCTCCTGGTCCAGAATCCTTCCGGATGGAACGGGTGCGGTCAATCCAAAGGGCATCGAATACTATAACAACGTCATCAATGAATGTCTGAAATACAATATTCAGCCATTGGTCACGATGTTCCACTTTGATATGCCGGCTGCTTTAGACAAGCGCGGCAGCTGGTCGAATCCAGAATCGGTTGACTGGTTCCTGAATTTTGCCAAGGTCATGTTTGAAAATTTTGGCGACCGGGTAAAGTACTGGCTGACTATCAATGAACAGAACATGCTGACACTGGTCGGACCGCTCATCGGTACATTGACGATTCCGGAAGGAACCACGAATGTGTTGAAGGAAACCTATCAGCAGAATCATCACATGCTGGTAGCACAGGCAAAGACAATGGCACTGTGCCATCAGATGCTGCCGCAGGCAAAGATTGGTCCGGCACCAAATATTTCCTTAGTCTATCCAGCATCCTGCAAACCGGAGGATGTCTTAGCATCGCAGAACTTCAATGCCATCCGCAACTGGCTGTACTTAGATATGGCAGTGTATGGCAGATACAATAATTTAGTCTGGGCATACTTGGAGGAACATGACGCAACGCCAACGTTTGCGCCAGGGGATGCCGAAGCATTAGCGAATGGACATCCAGACTTCTTAGGCTGCAACTATTATTCCACTGCGACCGTTTCTGCATGGACGGGTGAAGATTTAGAAGGGAAAGCCGATCAGGCAGTGATGCCTGGAGCAGAAGGCTTATTCGTATCCTACAAAAATCCAAATCTGCCGCGTACGGAATTCAACTGGGAGATTGATCCGGTAGGCTTCCGTAATACAATGCGTGAGATCTACAGCCGCTATCATCTGCCAATCATCATTACCGAAAATGGCTTAGGTGCTTATGATAAGCTGGAAGACGGCAAGGTCCATGACCAGTACCGGATTAACTATCTGCGGGCACATATCGAACAGCTGAAGTTAGTCGTCAGTGATGATGTTGAGATGATGGGCTACTGCCCATGGTCTGCAATTGATCTGATCTCGACCCATGAAGGCATGAAGAAGCGGTATGGTTTTGTCTATGTTGATCGTGATGAGTTTGACCTTGGCACAATGAAGAGATACCGCAAGGATTCCTTCTATTGGTACAAGAAAGTCATCGCAAGCAATGGCGAAGATCTGAAGTAAACAGAAGGGAAGCACATGCTTCCCTTTTTCGTTCCAAAAAAAGAAATAAGAGAATTCCAAATAAACTTCGCCTATAATCCTAAGTAGGAGAATCTTTATGAATAATAACTTCAGCCTCAATGTTAAGTATGCCTTGATCAATGCTTTCTATTTCATGATGGTCGTTGGTTCCGGAAGCTATGGGTATAACTTCTTAAAGTACAGTAAATTTGATACATCGATGATTGGCATTGCCTTGACCTGTGTATCTATCATTGCCTTGATCATCCAGACATCGCTTGCTCCAATCATTGACCGCTCAGAAAAGTGGAATGAAAAGAAATTGATCCTGGCCACGATGGCGGCGGCTATTCTTCTGTTTGCATGCATGATACTGATTCCGGCTGGATCAATGCTTCTTTTGGTCTTTGCAGTTCTTGCTTTTGCCTTGGCAATGAGCGGTATTCCGTATTTGAATTCCCTGGCTTTTGCCTATGAACAAGAAGGGAAGAAGATCAATTATGGAATTGGCCGCGGTGTTGGTTCCGCCGCATATGCAATCGGGGCAGCTTTGATTGGCTGGCTGGTCTCATGGCTGGGTGGTGCGGATGATCTGATTGTGAAGATCCTGCCGTATTACATGATTGCCTGTGGTCTATTAACAATCGTATGTCTATTGACTCTGAAGGATCCGAAGAAACCGGATGTTCCGCAGGAAGAAGCGAAGCAGATCTCCTATGGAGAATTCTTTCATAAGTATAAGAAGATCTTTGTCGTCTTAGGTGCGATGGTCATGATCTTCTTCTGCCATATGCTGATCAATACTTACATGATCGACGTGATCAAGGAGATTGGCGGCAATACCACGGATCAGGGAAATGCCATCTTTGTACAGGCTATGGTCGAATTGCCGACAATGTTCCTGTTCGGCTTGATCCTGAAGAAGTTCAAAGTGAACAACCTGCTGATTTTTGCGGCGGTCTGTTATGTTCTGAAGCACGCTTTGATTTGTTTTGCCCCGAATCTGCCTGTTTTCTTCCTGGCAATGATCCTGCAGATGCTCTCCTATGCGGTACTGGTTCCAGCATCTGTCTACTTTGCCGAGGAACATGTAGCACCGGAAGACCGGAATAAAGGACAGGCGGTCGTCAATGCGGCGACGACGATTGGTGGTCTATTAGCCAGCTTGTTCGGCGGTATCTTATTATCTGTTATGAGTGTTCATGGCGTTCTGCTGGTTGGCTTGACTGTAACGATTCTTGGCGCGGTTGTCATGATTTTCGGCATTCAGATTGTCAAAAAAGCATCATAAAAGGGAATGGTGTACCATTCCCCTAACATATTTAATATAGCAGATAAAAATATAGATGAACAGTCTATATTTTTCTGTTTTCTCGACTATTATGAGGGTAGAAAGAGACACCAGAAAGAATAATCAAGCATTCGTATCAAGTGTTTTGGTGTCCAAGGAGGTCATATGAAAGGACCGGGAATTCAGTAACGCAGGTTAGGAGCCTGCACAAGACAGGGTAGTGATCTATGTACGTACAGACGCTGTGAATTCGTATTGATAAAGCGCTGGAGTAGAAATTGACACTGGGAATGGAAATATTTTGTGGAAAGAGCGCAAACCTGTCGAGATTGGAAGGGACAATGGAGTCATACCGGAGTCTATTGAAAAATTGTGTTACAGGAAATTGGGAAGATGTTGAAATACGTGGATATGTCCCCCATCTAATACGATCAGTGCATAATGAAAATGGTATAAAAAACTGATCCTACAGCGAACGTACATGGATTTGATTTGGGAAGCCTTGAGGAGGCTTCCCTTTTTAAGCGTTTTCATTGCGTAATACGGGATAGTAAAAGCCCATAAATACCGAATATATGGTACAATTCTATCGATTATAGAAAGAGGTTTTTCATGAAAGCAGCCATTTTTTTCGCCAATGGATTTGAAGAGTCCGAAGGACTGATTGTCGTGGACATGTTCCGCCGTGCGGGTGTGGCCATTGATACAGTCTCAATGAATGAGAGTCGGGAAGTCGAAACATCCCACCACATTCATTTAAGCAGTGATCTGATTTATAAAGATGTGAATTGCAAGGATTATGACATCTTGATCCTGCCGGGCGGCAAGCTGGGAACTGCAAATCTGGAAGCAAATGATGCGCTGAAACAGGCACTCAAGGAACACTGTGAAAGTGGAAAACTGACCTGTGCGATTTGTGCGGCACCTTCGATCCTGGGACATTTAGGACTGCTGAAGGGCAGGAAATATACCTGTTTCCCTGACTTTGATGGGGAATATGGCGGAATGTATCAAATGGAACTGGCTGCGAAGGATGGCAATGTCATCACCGGCCGAGGCATGGGCGCAACGATTGGCTTTGCACATACCATTCTCAGCTCGATTGTAGACGCAAAAACGATGCAGAAGCTGGAATGGGGCATGCAGTATGCGGGCACCTTCCGTACGATAAAGAAACCAGAGTGAAAGGGGACACGAATAAATATGGCAAATATGTTTTCGAATGATGCGCGCACCTTTAAGTTTGATGTCATGGTGCAGCTGGCAAAGGATGCTTATTCCGATAAAGGCGTCAAAGAAGAGGAAATTCAGGCATGGGCACGGAATCTGGTCACGTTAGGCGGACCAAGATACCGCTGCTGCGTGTATAAAGAGAGAGAAGTCCTGCGGCAGAGAGTCCGTCTTGCCATGGGCAAGATGGCAGATGATGCGGCAGAGTATAATCCGCGTCAGATCGTTCAGGTCATTGATGCGGCATGTGATGGCTGTACCATCAAGAAAGTACGTGTCACCGATAACTGCCGGAAGTGTATGGCAAAGAGCTGTATGGCTGCCTGCCACTTTGGTGCGATGAACATGGGTTCAGAGCACGCAGAAATTGATTATGAAAAGTGCAAAGAGTGTGGTGCCTGTGCAAGAGCCTGCCCATATAACGCGATTGTTATTACGGAACGTCCTTGTAAGTCCCATTGCCCTGTGGATGCAATCAGCTGGGATGCCAACAATATTTCAGTCATTGATGTCGACAAGTGCATCAATTGCGGACAGTGCTTGAACGCATGTCCTTTTGGAGCCATTGAAGATATCTCCTGGGTTGTACCAGTTGTGGAACTGCTGCGGATGAAGTCAAAGTGTTTTGCGATTGTCGCACCTTCCATCCAGGGACAGTTTGATAATTCCACTCTGCCGCAGATCACGAAGTCGGTTGAGATGCTTGGCTTTACGAAGTGCTATGAAGTTGCGGTCGGTGCAGATATGGTCGCAAATACGGAATATCAGGAATTGAGGGAACATCGTGAAGCTGGCATGCCAATGACGACATCGTGCTGCCCGGGCTTTGTGAATATGGAAAAGATCCACTTCCCAGAACTATATGAAAAGAATAAGAGCACGACGCTGTCCCCAATGATGGCATTAGCGAAGAAACTGAAGACTGAACATCCGGACTACGGCATTGTGTTCATTGGTCCATGTGTTGCCAAGAAGCAGGAAGCGATGGAAGAATCTACTTGTGTAGACTATGTCCTGACGTTTGAAGAACTGGTCGCTTTGTTTGCATCGCGTGGCATTCAGCCATCTGAGGTTGTTATCGAACATCCGGAAGATTATCCTTCCAACTACGGTCGTGATTTCGCCCACAGCGGCGGCGTTGCGGCAGCAGTTATGCAGGCATGTAAGGAGTGCGGTGATGAACCGTTTACTTCGGTTGCAGCCAATGGTGCTTCGGAATGCAAGAAGCAGCTGATGCTGATGAAGTTTGGTAAGTTCAATGCAGACATTCTGGAAGGAATGTGCTGTGAAGGCGGATGTGTCGCTGGCCCAGGTACGATTCAGGATCCAGCAACGGTTCGCGGCAGAATGACAAAAGAAAATAAAGAGACCGATCAAAAGACAATTACCGAGTCTCTGGAATTGTTCCATGCAAAAGATTTTGATATTCATATTCAAAAGTAGAACTGTGAGGGCCATGGTATGGTAAATGTTGAAATCTGTATTGGTAGTGCATGCTACGTCAAAGGAAGCAGTCAGGTTGTCCAGGAGTTGAATAAGTTAGTAGAAGAGAATGGATGGCAGGACAAAGTTGAAGTGAAAGGTTCCTTCTGTATGAAGGCATGCCAGAACAAGTTAGGCTTAGGAATCCGCGTCAATGGAAAACAGCTCAAAGGCGTTACCATGCAGAATGCTAGAGAGATGTTAAAGACGGAAATCACTGAAGCTTTAGCTTAATGAAATCCCGTTATATTAAATTAGTGGAAGCACAGTGTCATAACTGCATGCGCTGTGTACGCGCCTGCCCAGTCGGGGCAATGACTTATGTTCATAATGAACCGACCATTGCGGCAGAAGAATGTATTCTTTGCGGCAGATGTTATGTTGCCTGCCCGCATGAAGCGAAATCTTTGATTACCGAATTGGCACAAGTTCAGAAGTGGCTGGCCGAGAAACAACCAGTCATTCTTTCCGTTGCGCCTTCGTTTGCGGCTGTCTGGCCAAAGCTGTCTTCTTTAGGGAAGATCTTGACCGGCCGCGGCTTCACTCATATTGAGGAAACAGCGCGTGGAGCGGCAGTAGTATCCAAAGCGTATGCGAACTTGATTGAACAGGCTGAAATGGACAACATCATTTCCACATCCTGCCCAGCGATTAACACACTGATTGAAAAAGAATATGGGGATCTGGTTGGCTACATGGCACCGGTTGTGTCGCCAATCATTGCCCATGGACGCATGCTGAAGGAAAAGTATCCGAACGCAAAGATTGTTTTCCTTTCTCCATGCATTGCAAAATACAAAGAAATTGAAGATACACGCTTTGAAGGCAGTATTGATGCGTGTATTGGTATGGAAGAGATTATTGCGTGGATCCAGGCAGATCTGAAAGAAGAAGAAAAAGATGAATGGGCAGATTTCCAGGATTCGATTTCGCGGATCTATCCAACCGCCGGCGGGATTCTGCATACCTTAGCACCAAGTGATCATTATAAATACATTGCGGTCGATGGTGTCGGCAGAGTCAAGTCTCTGCTGGAATCCATGCGCAAGGATCATTTAGAAGGTTACTTTGTGGAAGTAAATGCCTGCCGTGGCAGCTGTATGGGCGGCCCTTTGCTTTCTCACTTTACGCATAATGAGTGGGTCGGTGAATCCCGGATCCGCAAGAACATGGATGAGACAAAGATCCTGCCGGGACCTCTGCCAGTCGATGTCACAGCGGCGTGGAAGAAGGAAGATATCTATCGCCCAAGCCATACGGAAGAAGAAATCGATGATGAGATGATTGCCATGGGCAAGACATCTCCGGATAAGATCCATGACTGTGGTGCCTGCGGCTATGAAAGCTGCCGGTTAAAAGCAATTGCTGTATTGGATGGCAAAGCAGATCCAAAGATCTGTATGCCGGAGGCCTTGGAGAGAGCACAGTCTCTTGCCAGTGTGGTCAATGAGAACACACCAAACGGCATCATTGTTTTTGATACAAATTTAAAAGTACGTGAGATGAATCCGGCTGCCCGGAAACAACTGTCCTATGAAATGGTCAATCCAACAGGCTTGCCGTTGGAGGCAATTCTGCCGAATCCAGAACTGGCAGAAATTGTAAAGAAGAAAGATACGAAGACACAGTATCTGCGTACCTTCTATGATCTTTACAACCGCTTGTTTGAACATGCCATCGTGCACATCAACAATGATGACTTGACCGTTATCATTCTGATGGACCGTACCGAAGAAGAATACAAAGAGAAGATGCTGACGAAGATGCGTGATGAGACCATGAGCGTTACTCAAAAGGTCTTGGATAAGCAGATGCGCACCGTTCAGGAAATTGCTTCTTTATTAGGAGAAACAACGGCGGAGTCAAAAGTGGCTCTAGTGAAACTGCAGCAGGTCATGAAGGGTGAGGAAGATGACAACAAGTGAACGTGTCCACATTGATTCGTTCTGGCGCTCACTGAATAAGAACCAGGAAGAACTCTGCGGTGACCGTGTCATGGAGAAGCACAATGCGGAATGCTATGTCATGGTCTTGGCGGATGGGTTAGGATCAGGCGTTAAGGCAAATATTCTTTCCACGCTGACATCGACAATCATTTCGGAAATGATTTTCCGTGGGATGCCGCTGCAGGATGCGGTAGAGACCATTGCCGCAACACTGCCGACATGCAAAGAGCGCGGGGTTGCCTATAGTACCTTTACCATTGTGCAGATCTTTTATGACGGTCGGACCTATCTTGCACAGTTTGACAATCCGACCTGTGTCATCATCCGGGAAGGAAAGTTATTCCATCCGGAAGAAGAAGTGACTTGTGTCAGCGGCAGAAATGTTCATGTCTCACGGTTCGTTGCACAGCCGGATGACAATATCATTACGTTCTCCGATGGTGTCCTTCATGCAGGTGTAGGTATGACGCTGAACTTCGGCTGGGGACAGAAAGAAGTGGAGGAGTTCCTGTTACGAGAAACACGTCCACATGATTCTGCCCGTGAGATTACCCGCATTCTGCTCGCTAATGTAAATTATTTATATGGCGGAGAGCCAGGTGATGACAGTACAGTGGCGGCTCTATGTATCGTGCCTGCCAGTGAAACACGTGTCATGGTTGGACCGCCAAGTGATCCAGATCATGACCGTGAGATTGTAAAGAAATTATTGAGTGCCAGCGGGATGAAAATCTGCTGTGGAGGAACGACCTCTGAGATTGTTGCAAGAGTCATGCAGAAAGAGATCCGTACAGATGGAACACTTTCTCTGGCGGCCGATGTACCGCCGAAAGGATTCATTGACGGCATTGATCTTGTGACGGAAGGGGTATTAACGTTACAGAAAGTAAACCGTTATCTGAACAGAGCAAAGAATGATCCGATGTATCTGGAATCTCTGTTGAACAGTAAAGAAGAAGACGGTGCTTCCTGCTTAGTAAGAGATTTATTAAAATCAACGGGGATCCGCTTCATGGTTGGACTAAGTGATAATCCAGCACATGATGCAATTGCTTATTCACCGATATCGCTGAACGCAAAAATTGCGCTGATCAACGAATTAGGAGAGAATCTGCAGGCCGTTGGCAAGATCGTACATATTGATATGGATTAACGGGGGAATGACATGGGAAAGATAGACTTTCGCACAGTACAGTGGGTCCATGAACCGAAACTGTATATCTGTGATGAAGACCGCATCACAGTGGAAACGGAACCAAATACGTATTGGCGCAAAGACGCCAAGAATTTTGGCGCGGAAATGAAGCTGCCGATGAAGGAAAGCTTTATCTTCACCGTTTGTACGGAGTTTGTCTATAACAAGCCATTTGACCAGTGCGGTCTCATATTGTATAACGGTGACGTAAAAAAGGCTGTTATCGGTACGGAAAAGAAAGATGAAGAATATCTGCGTTTAGTGGCCAATGTCTTCCATCAGGAAAACGGCGACCGCAGTATGCGGGATGTTGGATCTGCGTTAGGGCGCATGTTCTACCGAATCATCTATCGTGCGGGTGCCTGCCGTGTCCAATATAGTTTTACGGGTGCACGCTATACAGATCTGAGAGAATTTCATGTGGATCCGAAAGTGGGCATCACGTCGATCTGTATGTTTGCATGCAGTCCAAGTGAATCGTATTTTGACTGCACGTTCTGTGAAGCAAATGTTTATGATGAAAGAATGATTGAGGAAGCTTAAAACGATGAGTGCTGAAGAAAGATTGATCCGTTACTGTAAAGTGGATACACAGTCCGATCCAAAAAATGATGAAGAAACACCTTCCACAAAGAAACAGTTTGACTTAGCAAAGATCTTAGTGGAAGAGTTAAAAGAACTTGGTTTAGAGAATGTTACCTTAGATGAACACTGCTATGTGTATGCATGGGTGCCTGCCAATGACAGCAAGCCATGCAAGACTGTGGGATTCATTGCCCACATGGATACCGCACCGGATTTTTCCGGTACCAATGTACAGCCAAGGATCATCGAGAACTTTGATGGTAAAGATATCGTTTTGAATTCGGAAGTCGTTTTAAAGATGTCAGATTTCCCGCAGATGAAAGATCTGAAAGGAAAGCGTCTGATGGTCACGGACGGCAATACGCTGCTCGGGGCAGATGATAAAGCAGGAATTGTCAGTATCATGGAAGCTCTGGTCTATCTGAAGAATCATCCGGAAGTAAAGCATGGACGCATTGCGGTCGCCTTTACCCCAGATGAAGAGATTGGCAATGGGCCGAAATACTTTGATGTAAAGAAGTTCGGTGCGGACTTTGCATTCACCATGGACGGCGGTGAGATTGCGGCCTACAGTGATGAGACCTTCAATGCAGCGAGCGCCTGTGTGAAGTTCCATGGATTCTCCATTCATCCAGGGGAAGCAAAGAACCGGATGATCAATGCCGGTGCACTGGCATGTGAATATCAACAGCTGCTGCCAAGTGCGATGACACCGGAACATACCGAAGGCAGAGAAGGATTTATTCATCTGACCAGCATGCAGGGAGACATTGAACGTGCGGAACTGGATTATATCCTGCGCGATCATGATGCATCTTATCTGCAGGCAAAGAAAGAACTGATGAGACAGACTTGTGACTTCATCAATGCAAAGCATGGTGAAGGAACCTGTGAGATCTGTTTCAAGGATGCCTACCAGAATATGGGTGAAATATTAAAGAATGTACCGGAAGTACGCAAGATTGCATGGAAGAGCTTAAAGGAATTAGGCATTGAACCGTACGATGAACCAATTCGCGGCGGAACTGATGGTGCCCGTTTATCCTTCTGTGGTCTGCCTTGTCCAAACCTTGGCAATGGCGGCGGCAACTTCCATGGCCGTTATGAATATTGTGTCATTGATGAATTAGAACAAGCGTGCACGTTGATTGTCAATATTATCCGCAGCACGCAGGAGGCATAAGATGATCTGTACTTGTACATTGAATCCATCGTTGGATTATTACATGGAGTTTGACAAACCGCTGGACGGCAACGATGCGGTCAACCGCAGTTCGCTGGAATATTATGAAGCCGGTGGAAAAGGCATCAATGTTTCCATTGTCCTGAATAATCTCAATATTCCGACCAGAGCGTTTGGTTTTGTCGGTGGCTTTACAAAGGATTTTTATATCTCTCTGCTTTCAAAGTATGAAGAGATCCGGCCGAACTTCACCTATGTTGATGGCCATACCAGAATCAATGTGAAGTGCTCTGCTGAGGGACAGTGGACAGACTTGAATGCATGTGGACCATATATCACGAACAGTGATATGGAAAATCTGCAGAAGAAAGTTTCTTCGCTGTACAGTCAGGATTACTTTGTCTTAGCAGGACATACCCAGGAATATTTGATGGATGCCGTTGAAGAGATGATCAAGAATGCCATCAAAGATGATGTCAAAGTTGTATTGGATACCAATGCGGAGCTGGTAAAGAAGCTTCTGCCAAGTCATCCTTTTATGATCAAGACAACCGCAGAGGAACTTCCTTCCTTTGTGGAACTTGCTGGAAACAGCGAAGAAGATCTGATTGCCGGTGCAAAGAAGCTTCATGAAGCTGGCGCAAGATATGTTATCGTGACCAACCACAGCCGCAGTGCAATTCTCGTCTGCAAGGAAGGTGTCTATCGTGTTGATCTGACAAAGGATGACAAGTATGTCAGCTTTGTCGGTACTGGTGATTCTTTGATTGCAGGTTTCTTAATGAACTATATGCGCAGCAAAGATCCGCTGGATTCGTTCCGCTTCGGGGCATCCTGTGGTTCTGCGACCGCATATTCCAAGGGCTTAGCGACCAGAGAAAAGATTGACAGCTTCTATGAGACAACGAAAGTTGAGAAGATTGCGTGAAATTTCTGCCAGGCAGGAAATGGATTGCAGCTGCCATCAGTGCGTGCATCTTACTGATGGGCTGCTCTCATAGTACGACCATCACCAATACCGTATCCCTGGAGACAACGGATGCGGACATGGATGAGTACAGCTGGATAGGCGATGAAATTGGAGATTTCCGTAAGATCACTCTGCAGGAAGCACTGCGTTTCATTGATGAAAAAGGATCTGGCATTCTGTACTTCGGGTATGTCGGCTGTCCATGGTGTGAGCGGGCGGTACCAATTTTAAATGAAGTTGCCTTGGAGACTAAGGTCACCATCTACTATGTTTCCACGAAGGATCCCTTTGATGCGGATGATTTTGCGACATTGAAAGAGGATCTGTATGATGCACTGCCAGTAGACAGTGACGGCAACCGTGACTTCTATGTACCGATGGTCGTTGGCATCAAGAAGGGAACCGTGACCGGACACCATACATCGCTGGTTGGTGATTTTAAGATTACTTCAAGTGATGTACAGATGAGCGATGATCAGAAAAAAGAATTAAAAAGTCTTTATGAAGATATTGTAAAACGGACCGCAGATTGAATTCGAATCAGCCGGTCTTTTTTTTGATATAATAGATATAGAGTAAAACAGAAGAAGAAATGAAATGAAAATACCTTTTCTGCATCCAGGAGTGACGTCTGGAGAAATCGTAGATCTGATTGAAGATGGTAGAGAGGAACCCAACGCAAAGAATCAGTTCGCTGGGTCAGTTTACTATGAGATTGTTCTGCATCGGCAGAGAATGAAGATTGGTGAATGTGATCTGCGGTTTGGTATGAATGATGAATTATATTATGCCGGCAATATCGGATACCGGATCTTTGACGGCTGGCGTGGCCATCACTATGCCTATGAAGCCTGTAAGATCTTGTTTCGGCTTGCCAAGCAGGAATATCATATGGACCGTTTGATCGTGACTTGTTCACCCGAAAATACCGCATCGAAAAAGACCTTGGAAAAGTTGGGCGGAGTGCTAGTGGAAACGGTGGATGTGCCGGAATGGCACTGGCTGTATAAGCGTGGAGAAAAGAAGAAAGAGATCTATCGCTTTGATTTATAAAGGCGCATAGGTATAATGGTTGCATGCGAAGATTATTGAAAATATTGACCAGCCGGTTGATGTTAGTTGTACCGCTGGTAATCTTACAGTTTGGATTGTTTGCGGCATTCCTGTACCGTATGGCAATCTTTACCGAACTGGTGCCGTTTTTCTCTTTGATCTCAATCCTGATCTCTATTTGGATCATCAATCAAGCCGTGGAACCAGCCTATAAAATTGGCTGGATCTTAGTCGTGATGGGAGCACCAATCATCGGTATTCCACTGTACCTGCTTGCAGGGAACCGTCATGTGCCGAAGAAGCTGAATGATGGGACCATTCATGCAAACCAGGAAATGATGGGCTTGTTGAAGAATGATGAAGTTGTCGTCAAAGAAGGAAAAAAAGCAGATCAGGAATTACAGAATATCTTTACGTATGCTTATGAAGCATCTGGCTTTCCCATCTGCGGCAATACCATTGCCAAATACTATACTTCTGGCGAGGCGTGGCTTCCGGACTATTTAGAAGCACTGAAGCAGGCAAAGCATTTTATCTTCATTGAGTTCTTCATCATCGATGAAGGTACGGTGTGGGATGAAGTTCATGCGATTTTGAAACAGAAAGCAGCAGAAGGTGTGGAAGTGAAAATCATTTATGATGACTTTGGATCCATTACGCTGCCGCATCATTACGATATCCATTTGAAGAAGGAAGGCATCGAAGCCTATCGCTTCAACCATGTACGTCCTGCCTTCATTATCCAGATGAACAACCGGGATCACCGCAAGATCACGGTCATTGATAATCAGTTCGCCTTTACCGGCGGTGTAAATCTCTCCGATGAATATGTCAACCGCATCAAGCGCTTCGGCTATTGGAAAGACAGTGCTATCCGTTTGGAAGGAGAGGCAGTCTGGTCGTTTACGGTCATGTTCCTGGGCATGTATTCGTTTGTCCGCAATCAGAAAGAACCATTGGATTATCAGAAGTATCGTCTGACGTATGGCGTCGTCAATGACGGCGGTGTCTATCAGCCGTACAGTGATACGCCGACGGATCATGAACCGGTTGCCTACAACATGCATATGAATCTGATCAGCAGTGCCCGGCATTATATCTATATTGATACACCGTACTTGATCCTGCCGGATGCGATGATGCAGGCCTTGTTCCGGGCAGCGAAGAGCGGTGTGGATATTCGTATCCTGACCCCGCATATCCCAGATAAACAGCTGGTCTTCCAGATTACCAGGGGATACTATCGCCGGCTGATTGAAAATGGTGTTAAAATTTATGAGTATACACCAGGCTTTGTCCATGCAAAGAATGTGGTCACGGATGACCGTTTAGCTATTGTCGGCTCAACAAATACTGATTACCGCAGCTACTTCCTGCATTTTGAGAATGGTGTATTGATGTGCAATACTCCACAGGTCATTGAGATCCGTGATGATTTCCTGAATTCTTTAAAGGAAGCACATCAGATTACTGAAGAAGAAGTTAAGAAAGAATGGCTGATTGTACATCTCTTCCGTGCAGTCTTAAATATGTTCATTCCGCTTGTCTAAGGAGGAAATATGGAAAAGTTCGGTTTGGTGTTGGAAGGCGGCGGTGTCCGCGGTGCGTATACAGCTGGGGCATTGGCCTGGCTCAATGATCATGATATTTATTTTGACTACAACGTTGGAATTTCTTCCGGTGCAGTCTATCTCTGCTGTTATTTAATGCATGATAAGAAGACGGCATACAACATGTGTGTGGATTACGCAACGGATCCAAAAACTGTTGGCTGGCGTGCCTTATTCAAAGAAGGGTATTATGTTGCCTACCGCCGCATCTTCGTGGAATGCTTAGCTGGTCTAGAACATATGTCGATGCGTCCGATTGTGGAACAGCATATGCCGGTCGAAGTCGGTGCCTATCATTTGGAAACAGGCAGAACAGAATTCTTCGGCCCCGATCAAATGGATGCGGAGGATAAAGATTTGGTTCTGCTGAATGGCACCTGTGCACTGCCATTAGTCAGTAAAGTGGTCGTGTATAAGGGCATGCATCTGCTGGATGGCGGCATTACCAAGATGATCCCGATTGAACGGGCAATTGAAAAGGGATGCACAAAGTTCTTAGTCATTACAACAAAACCGGCAGACTTTGTACGCAAGCCAAGTTCGAAAGCAGTCCTGACCATATCCAAAATCATGTATCATAAGTATCCGCAGGTTGCGAAAGACTATGCTGTCCGTCAGGATAATTACTATAAGCAGACGGGCATTGTACAGGACCTGGTTCGGCAGGGCAATGCCATCAATGTCTTCCCAACAGAGACCATTCATGTGAATCGGTTCAAGGGAGACCGCCCAAATGCACAGCGTCTTTATGATCTAGGCTATGCGGACATGGAAGCACGCAAAGAAGAAATCTTAACATTCGTCGGCAAGGAATAAAAAGAAACGGATCTCAATTGAGGTCCGTTTTAGTTTGCGGTTGGGGATGGTGTTGCCTCATCTGTTTTTTCATGTGTTTCTACGGTATCGATACAGCCGGTGCTCTGCAGGATATCTGCCGAAGGCAGGTCTTTCGCATCGTACCAGTCGTTGAGATACAGCAGATAGTATTCATCGTAAGTCAGCTTGGATGCAGTGACTTTCGCTGCTAAGTCTTTGCCTAAATACAATAAGTGCACCGGCTCATCTTCTTTATCGGTAATGGCTGCTTTGGCCGAAGGATACCGCAGGATGAAACCGTATTTATTTGCATTCTCGACCAGGAATTTGTAGACACCGGTATCGGTGATGTTGGCGTTGCTTTCATAGGTTGCTGAGATGTTCACCGCAAGGCCTGTCTGGTGTTCGGAAAAACCAGGACGTTCGGTATAGACATCGGCTAAAGAAGAACCAATCTGCGAGGAAATGGATTTGTAGTAAGCGGACTGATTCTCATAGGAGACATACGTATTGGATGCGAAGAATGGTGTATCATTCCGCAGTGCTGCCTTCGCTAAGAGTAAGAATGCCGTGGCTGCTTCTTTGCGCAGGGACTGGCCATCGGCGGCATACTCGGTGGAGATGTCGACGAGGTCGGTTGGTGCATAGGATGCATCGACACGATAGCGGTTGTTGACCAGCAGTGTATCAGAGACTTCTGTGGTCGTGGTAACATTCTTGAATTCGGTGAGGTAATCCCCATCTAACGAGAAGGCATCGGCACTGTTATGATCCCGATTCTTCTTGCAATCTGCGATATATTCGGTTTCATCCCACTGGTAATCAAAGATCAGCAGCGGTGTCAGTTCGAAGAACTTCAGATTCTTGAATAAGTTCTCCAGCTGATCCTGTTCATAGCCGAAATCCAGCAGACGGTTATACAGCAGAAAGTCATCATCGGTCAGTTCTCTTTCATCGCCAACCAGCGCGTACAGGAATAAGTAATCCTTCCGGATGGTGCCGTTGTCAATGCACTGCGCAAGATAGTCAGAATAGTAGTTGTTCTTTAAGATGACACTGGTCAGTTTCTCTGCATTGATCTTTTTTACAGTCTCTTCGGAATATCCTAAAGTCCGCAGTTTGGAGTTATTGACCATGCCTGGCACTTTGACAATTCCGACAATCACTAAGACCAAGACCAGGACACATACAACAAGTGATTTGCGGATGTGCCGGCGCGGTCCGGCAGGACGGCGGAGTCTTCTTTTTCTTTTCTTTGTCATACACGCACCTCGAATTCATTCCATGGCGAAGTCTTCGGCGGCATATGCTCGACAATCACAGGTTCCTTTAAAGTTGGATGCGGGAAGGTAAGCCGGAATGCATATAAGGCAATCTGTCCTTTGCCTGCATGTTTGTTGTAGCGCTGATCATAGACCAGCGGAACATTGCGGGAAGCGAACTGCACCCGGATCTGATGGGAACGTCCGGTATCCAGTGTGATATGCACGAGGGTATGCTTTGAAGACACCTGCAGGACTTCATAATGCAGGATGCACTTCTTGCCATGGGCGGTATCTGTCACGGTGACCATATTGGTCTTTGGGTCTTTGACCAAGTAATCTTCCAGAGTTCCTTGTTTATCTTTGAGCACGCCATCTAAGACGGCCAGATATTCTTTCTTCAATTCATGCTTGCGTACAGAATCGCTTAAGCGGGAAGCCGCTTTCGATGTCTTGGCAAAGACCATGACACCACCGACGGGACGATCCAGCCGATGGATCAAGCCGCAGTAAACATTTCCTGGTTTATTATATTTTTCCTTTAGGTAGACTTTGCATAGTGAAAGAAGATCCTCATCATGAGAATCATCTTCCATACTTGGTACATTGACTGGTTTTTCGACACACAGTACGTGATTGTCTTCGTAAAGGACATTCAGCATTTTTATTTTCTTTCCCATCTTCCATAGATGCCGCATGGCAGCAGCAGATCACGATTCTGTAAAGGAAGGGCAATCTCACCGGTGGATACGATGCCATTTGGATGCGTTGGCAGGATCATTGTTTTCATTAGGTCTTCCAATACGATGGAAGAGAACCCGGTGGTATAGCTGTTGATCAAGAAGAATAACGCATGGTCATCAAGAATCTCAAGACATGCTTGAATGAGTCCGGTGATTTCTTTTTCAAACTTCCACATTTCACCGTTTGGACCTCTGCCGTAACTTGGCGGATCCATCAGGATGCCATGATAGGTATGGCCTCTTCTCTTTTCCCGTTCCACAAACTTCATACAGTCATCTACAATAAAGCGGATGGTCTTGTCATCTAAATGAGACAGATCTCTGTTTTCCTTCGCCCACTGGACCATGCCTTTGGAGGCATCCACATGGACTACTTCCGCTGCTCCCGCGGCGGCACATGCCATTGTGGCACCGCCGGTATAGGCAAACAGATTCAGGACACGGATTTCTTCCTCCGGATGGGCTTTGATCAGACTGCTCATCCAATCCCAGTTGACTGCCTGCTCTGGGAAAATGCCAGTATGTTTAAAACCGGTCGGAGAGACCTTCAAAGTCAGATCTTTATAATCGATGGTCCAGGATTCCGGCAGTTTCTTTTTATATTCCCAGGAACCACCGCCTTTGTCAGAACGATGATAGACCGCATCGGCCTTTTTCCATTCCGTACGGTCCTGGATCGGCCAGATTGCCTGTGGGTCAGGACGACGTAAGACAATTCCTTTCCACTGTTCCAGTTTTTCACCATTTCCTGCATCCAGGCAGGTATAATCTTTCCATTGATCTGCTTTTAATAACATAGTTTGTACCTCATGGGTATTATAACATGGTGTGATGGTCTTTTCTGCCTGAGATGTACCAAATCAGGTACAGTGCTCGAAGGCATTGGATGGTATAATAGAGGACATACGAAACAAAACAGGAGCAGATCCTGTTCGCTAGAAGTTGGAGAAAGAAATGATTGATACAGCAGTTTTAAATGAGAATCAAAAGGATGCGGTCCTGTCGGACGACAAGTACCTGCGGATCATCGCTGGTGCAGGATCGGGAAAGACCAGGGTCTTGACCATGCGGATTGCCCATCTGATTGAAGATGAGGATGTCCGTCCATACAAGATCTTAGCCATCACCTTTACGAATAAAGCAGCCCATGAAATGAAAGACCGTATCGAAAAGATGCTGGGAGAACAGAAATTTAACCCGACCGTCAGCACGATCCACTCTCTGTGTGTACGGATCTTACGGGAAGATATCCAGCATATGGGCTATCCGAAGAACTTTACCATCATGGATGCAGATGACCAGAAGAGCGTTGTTAAGGAAGCATGCAAACAGCTGAATATTGACAACAGCAACATCACGCCATCCGGTTATATCGACTACATCTCCAACAACAAAGCGGGAGAAGTAGGCGTGGAAGAAGCCAAGAAGATGGCCGGACAGTTCACCGATGACCTTGATAAGGTGAAGGTCTATGCCTATTATCTGGAACGGCAGAAGCAGCTGTCTGCTTTGGATTTTGATGATTTGATTGCCTGGACCGTTAAGATGTTCAAGAAGTTCCCGGAAGTCATGGATAAGTGGCAGCGGCGTTTTGAATATGTCCTGGTCGATGAGTTTCAGGATATTGACCGTCTGCAGTATACGCTGATTAAACAGCTGGCAGGCAAAGACAGCAGCATTTATGTGGTTGGGGATCCTGACCAGACCATCTATACCTGGCGTGGCGCGGATGTAAATATCATCATGGACTTCCACAAGGATTTCCCGGATGCCAAGACAATTATTCTGAATGAGAACTATCGTTCTACTTCAGCGATATTGAATACTGCCAACTCGGTGATTGCCAATAACGTGCACCGGATGAAGAAAGATCTGTATACATCACGGAAAAGCGATGCGAAGGTGACGCATTATCTGGCTAACAACGATGAATATCAGGCAGCTTGGATTGCCGGCAAGATCTATGACCTGCATAAGAATGGTCTGGCATATCATGATATGGCTGTCCTGTATCGCTCCAACTACTTATCCCGTACGTTGGAAAAAGGCTTGATTGATGTCCGGATCCCATACATTATTTATGGCGGTATCCGGTTCTATGAGCGGCAGGAAGTCAAAGATGCACTATGCTATTTGAGAATGTGCACGACGGCCGATGACCTTGCGCTGCAGCGAATCTTGAATCGGCCAAAGCGCGGGATTGGACCGAAGACGTTTGATTTGATTGGCGACACGGCACGAGAAGAAGAAAAGTCCATGTATGAAGTCTTGAAGGAAGATGATATCTTCTCCGGCAAGACCAAAGCGACCCTGCATGATTTTGTACAGATGGTCGAAGGCTGGCGCAGTGAAGCTGGCAAAGAAAATGTGGATCTTTCAGAGCTGTTAGAAAAGATCTTATTGGAAAGCGGCATGTATACCATGCTGGAAGAAGATAAAGAAAAAGGACAGGAACGGAAAGAGAACCTGCGTGCATTGCAGCAGGATCTGGCAAACTTTGAAGGTGGTTCCTTGGATGAATACCTGCAGAATATTGCCCTGTATACCGACCGTGATGATACGGAAGAAAAGGATTGTCTGCAGCTGATGACCGTCCATGCCGCAAAGGGATTGGAATTTGATACAGTGTTTGTCAGTGATCTGAACGACGGCATCTTCCCAAATGAGAGGGCAATGAGCGAAGGACACCGCGGCGTCGAAGAAGAACGGCGGTTAGCGTATGTTGCCTTCACGCGGGCAAAGAATAAATTATTCTTAACGGAAGCAGGCGGCTTCTCCTTCATTCTGCAGCGGCCGCGGACAACCTCGCGTTTTATTACTGAGATTGACCCGCAGTTCATTGAACATATTGGTTCACTGCGTGAGACAAGAGAAGAACGCGGTTCTTCCTATTCCAATGAAGATCTGTTTGCCCAGAATGAAAAGACGATGTCCATGATGAACAAGGGCACCAATGGCAAGCATGTTTCTTTGAAGAAGGGCGACCAGGTGAGTCATGCCAAGTTTGGCGATGGCATTGTCATCAAGGTCAAAGATGATGTTGCGGAGATTGCCTTCTCTTATCCATTTGGGGTCAAGAAGATTGGTACGCAGTACGTTACCGCAAAGAAAAAATAAGCTTAGGAGCAAGTTATGAGCGAACAGGAAGAAAAAATCGAACGAATGCGGCAGCTGGTCCAAAAGCTGAATGACGCTTCGAATGCCTACTACAATGGGCAGAACGAAGTCATGACAGATTTTGAATGGGATGCGATGTTTGACGAAGTCAAGAAGCTGGAGAAAGAGACCGGGACAATTCTGGAGGATTCGCCAACCGTCAATGTTTCGGCAGATGAGACCGCCGGAGAAAAAGAGGAACATGAGTTTCCTGCCCTTTCGCTTGCCAAGACAAAGAAACCTGAAGACTTAGTAAAATGGGCGGAGGGAAAACCAATCTGGCTGAGCTGGAAATTAGACGGCTTAACATTAGTTGTGACATATGACCATGGAAAACTGACAAAAGTCGTCACCCGTGGAGACGGCCACATCGGCACCAATATTACACATCTGGTGGACGGCCTGAACGGCATTCCAAAAACAATCAAAGATACAGGACATATCGTGATCCGTGGTGAAGCAGTGATCTCGTATGAAGATTTCAATGCGTTCGTTATGGAGTCTGGCGAAGATTATGCCAACCCAAGAAATCTGGCATCTGGTTCTTTGACTTTAAAGGATGTAGAAGAAGTCAAACGCCGGAATATCCATTGGGTGCCGTTTACGCTGGTACACAGTGAGACAGAGATTTCTTCCTGGGGTAAACGTATGGATTTCTTAGAGCAGCAGGGCTTCCAAGTTGTTGATCATGAATTTATTGCCGAGCCAACCATCGAAAACATTCTTGCATGTATTGGCCGCTGGACGAAGAAAGTCACAGACGGTGAGAATCCATATCCTGTCGATGGACTGGTCATTGATTATGATGATGCTGTCTATGCTTCCACAGGTTCTGTTACCGGCCACCATGCGACACGGGCAGGATATGCCTTTAAATGGGCGGATGAGTCGGTGGAGAGCACCTTGGATCATATTGAATGGTCCTGCGCTGCTTCGACCATTACGCCTGTCGCTGTCTTTGAACCGGTGGAACTGGAAGGAACGACGGTCAAGCGCGCATCGCTGTGCAATATCAGTGAATGCCGGCGCTTAGGAATGGGTGACAAGGGCACGGTATTAGAAGTCATCAAGGCTAATAAGATCATTCCAAAGGTCATCCGTGTCAAAAAGATTGAACGTTCATTAAGGATTCCGGATGTCTGTCCGGTCTGCGGTGCACCAACAGAAATCCGTACCAGTGAAGCCAGCGGCACCGAGACTTTGAAGTGCACGAATCCAGACTGTGCCGCAAAGAAATTAAAGAAATTCACCCGGTTTGTCTCTAAACCAGGCTTAGATATTGACGGCATCTCCGAACAGACTTTATCGCGTTTCATCAACGAAGGCTGGATCAAGAACAACGGCGATATCTTCCGGTTGACCGATCATCTGGATGCGATTGCCCAATTGGATGGCTTTGGTGAGAAGAGTGCCGAGAATATCCGTGCTTCTCTGGAAAAAAGTAAGAATGCGAATGACCGCAAGCTGATCTTCGCTTTGAATATTCCGCTGATTGGACCGGATGTAGCAAAGAAGTTCCTGTCGAAATATTCGTTCCAGGAACTGACAGACTTAGCAGAAGAAACAACAGATCCGGAAGTGTTCAGCACCATCGATGGCATTGGTCCGGAAAAGAGTGCTGCCTTTGTGAACTGGTTCCATGAACCAGAAAATACCAAAGACCTCAATGATCTTTTGACCTTGATTACGGTCGCACAAAGTGAAACCGCACCGTCTGGTTCAAAGTGCGAAGGACTGACCTTTGTGGTGACTGGTGATGTGCATCACTACAAGAACCGGAATGAGCTCAAGGCATATATCGAATCCCAGGGCGGTAAAGTCACAGGATCGGTATCCAAGAGCACCAATTATCTCATCAACAACGATGTGAACAGTACATCTTCCAAGAATACAACAGCCAAGAGCCTGAATATTCCAATCTTATCAGAAGATGATTTTGTGGAAAAATTTGACAGTGAAATGAAGTGAGAAGACCATGAATTTGGTCTTCTTTTTCTATTTATAAAGAAGTTGACAAGTAAACAACTCTCTATTATAGTGAATACCATTCAAGGAGATCATATGAAAGATACCCATTTTGAAATGTTCTACAGCAATATCACCGGTATTTATCGTGAGATTCAACGGATCCGCACGAATTATTCGGCAGATTTGAACATTAAATCCGTGCAGGTCTTCTGGCTTTTCCTTCTGAAAGAACATCCGGAAGGGATGATTGCCACGCAGCTGGCAAACGCATCGCAGACAAATCGTTCTCTGGTCTCACGAGAACTAGGGGAACTGATGGATAAAAAACTTGTTGCATACAAGGAAAATGGAATGGCAAACAATTATGCACAGAAGATTGTATTAACTGCTCAAGGGCGGAAACTTGCCGAGAAGATCAATGCAATTGCGATGGATGTACAGCTTGAGGTTTCCAAGGATATCCCAGCGGAAGATATGCAGGTATTCTATCGTGTCCTCACGAATCTAAATGAACGTTTTACAGAAATACAGAAAGAGGAACAGAAATGAGTGTAAAGATCATCATTGATTCTGCCAGCGAATGGACAAAAGCAGAAGCGGAAGAAAAAGATCTGATGTTCCTGCCGCTGTCAACAACGATTGACGGCACAATCTATCAGGATGGAGTAAATATCGATCATGACACGTTCTATGAAATGTTAAAGACTTGTCAAAAGACACCGACGACCAGTCAGCTGCGGCCAATTGATTTTGAAAATGCATTTCGGAAAGCATCGGAAGAATATGATGAAATTCTAGTCATCACAATGTCCGCGAAGCTGTCAGGGACTTATCAAAGCGCTGCCTTTGCCACAAGGGAGTGGCATGGAAATGTGTTCCTTGTGGACAGCAACAATGTTTCCATCGGGGAACAGATTTTGATCCGCTATGCGGTCAAGCTGCGGGATGCGGGAATGCGCGCTGCAGAAATTGCGGCTGAACTTGAACTAGTCAAAAATCGTATTGTCGTATTAGGGGTCGTTGATACCTTGGAATATTTGTTCAAAGGCGGCCGATTGTCCCGCACATCTGCAATTGCCGGGACAATGCTGAAAATCAAGCCGATCTTAGGTGTTGTTGATGGCGAGGTAGTATCGCTTGGAAAAGCTCATGGAGCGAAACAAAGCTGCTCCAATCTGAACCGTATCATTAATGAACGGGGCGGGATCGATTTTTCCATGCCTTTGATGCTTGCGTATTCTGGTACCGATGATGCTCTGCTGCAGCAATATATTCATAACAGTAAGGAAATCTGGCAGGAACATGTGAAGGAACTGCCGATTTGTACCGTTGGAAGCACGATTGGTACACATGTTGGACCAGGGGCAATCATCTTAAGTTTTTTCGCTGATCAAGCGGAAAGCAACGACTAAAACCAAGGTTTTGGTCGTTTTTCTCTTATATAAGGAGATGAGGTTGTAAAATAGGGTGGTTACCTGTAAAATTGAACATTGAAAAAGAGGTTTTTATTATGGAAGAGAAGAAAGACAGAGAATATTTTCGTAAACTGGCACACCAGCTGATGTTTGATCTGTCCGATGCGGAAGCGGATTCCCTAGTACAGGAGTTCGGTACATTGGAAGGTCAGATGGCGCTGCTGGATGCGGTCAATACAGATGGTGTGGAAGAGATGATCTATCCGTTTGAAGCGGATACAACTTTTGTGCGTAAAGATGAAGTCTCGAATGTAATCAGTCAGGACGAGGCTATGGCAAATGTAGAAAAGAAACTGGAAGGACACTTTGTCCTGCCGAAGGTGGTGAAGTAATGATCAAGGAAATGAGTGCAGACCGCAGAGGTGCGGAAAAGAGAGTCCTGGATGCCTACGCAAAGGCACAGGAACTTCAGCCAAAGCTCAATGACGTCATTACTTTTGTTGACCCTGCTGAGCAGTTAAAGAATCTGCCGGAAGAAGGATTGATGCGCGGCGTTCCAATTGTCTTAAAGGATAACGTGAATACAAAGGGAATCCGTACAACAGCGGGATCCCGTATTTTAAGCAACTATGTGCCAGTGTATGACGCAGAGATTGTTGAGAAGTTAAGAAAAGCAGGTGCTGTATGTATTGCCAAGAGTTCGATGGATGAACTGGCAATGGGCGGTACAAACTTAACATGCTTTACGGGACCGGCTTATAACCCATGGGATACCAGAAGAATGACTGGCGGATCCTCTGGTGGATCGGCAGCCCTTGTCGCAAGCGGCGTGGTCCCAATGGCGATTGGTTCCGATACCGGTGACTCCGTACGGAAACCAGCATCCTTCTGTGGGGTTGTCGGCGTGAAACCGACCTATGGCAGAATCAGCCGGTACGGCATCATCCAGTATGCCTCTTCGTTGGACCATGTGGGCTACTTTACCCGCAGTGTTGAAGATGCATGTATGACTTTGAAAGTATTAGCAGGGCGTGATGACCGTGATATGACTTCTTCCAACAAGGAAGTTCCAGATTATAGTGCACTGCTGAATGCAGATATGAAGGGCAAGAAAATTGCGGTCCTTGGCAATGTCGTAAAGAACATTTCCAACACTGAAACAGTCAAGATGTTCAATGATCTGATGGACAAACTGCGCGCCAAGGGTGCTCAGGTCGATGTCTATGATTTTGATGAAGCGATAATGCGGGCAATCTTACCTGCTTACTTTATCATTGCCAATTGTGAAGCAACTTCGAACGATTCCAACTTGGATGGTATCCGGTTTGGTGTCCGTGAAGATGGCGCAGATATGGCAGAGATCATGACCAATTCCCGGACCAAGGGATTTGGACCATTGATCCGCAGACGTTTCGTCATTGGTTCCTATGGCCTGTTTGAAGCTAACCAGGAGAGAATCTTCCGGAAGGCACAGAAGGTCAGAAGAGTGGTCGTCAATGCCATGGATGCATGTTTGAAGGAGTATGATGCGATTGTCGCACCAGCTTCCGGCAACATTGCGCCGCTGATCAAATCCAATGAAGACCAGGATGCGTTGAGTGATGAGAATCTGATTGCCGAAAACTATATGGCAATGGCAAACTTCTCCGGTTATCCTTCGATGACTGTTCCAATGGGCTTTGAAGAGGGCTGCCCAATCGGCATCAATATTACCTGCCGTGCGTTTGAAGAGACAACGATGTTTGATGTTGCTCAGGCAGTGGAAGATATTACAGGCTATAAAGACCTGCAAGCGGAGGTGAAGTAATGGAATACGATGTAACGATAGGTATTGAAATCCATTGCCAGCTGAAGACCAATACAAAAATGTTCTCCGGCGCGCCAACTTCGTTTGGCCGCAAGGCAAATACATGCGTGAATGAAGTCGACTTAGGTCATCCAGGATCCATGCCGCAGGTCAACGAAGAAGCTGTCCGCAAAGCGGTCATGGCTTGTACAGCGCTGCATCTGACGATTGATCCGTTAATCAAGTTCGATCGGAAGAACTATTATTATTCCGATCTGCCAAAGGGTTTCCAGATTACCCAGCAGTTCCATCCGATTGGCCGTGATGGCTATGTCGAGATTGATACGGCAGAAGGTCCAAAGAAGATCCGCATTGAACGGATCCACATGGAAGAAGATACGGCAAAGCAGTTCCATTTAAGCAAGGTCTCTCTGCTGGACTACAACCGTGCCGGAACACCGTTGATTGAAATCGTTTCGAAGCCGGATATGCATAATGGTGCAGAAGCAGAAGCTTATGTCGAAGCATTGCGTCAGACGCTGTATTACATTGGCGTTTCGGACTGCAAGATGGAAGAAGGCTCCATGCGTTGTGATGTCAACGTATCCATTGCGCCAAAGGGTGCGGAGCATTTAGGTACAAAGAATGAGATCAAGAACCTGAACTCAATCTCTCATATTGGCAAGGCAGTGGACTATGAAGTGGAACGTCAGAAGAAGCTTCTGGAAGCTGGCGAAAAGGTCATGCAGGAAACACGTCGTTTTGATGAGAAGACAGGTACGACCATCATGATGCGCCGCAAGGAAGGAAATGTGGATTACAAATTCTTCCCAGAACCAAACATTGTCCCAATTCGTTTAACAGAGGATTGGATCAAGGCAATTCAGGCGGAAATGCCGGAACTGCCAAGTGCGCGGAAACAGAGATATGAAAGAGATTATGGTCTGAGTGACCATGATATCCGTGTCTTGATTGCCAACAAGGAAATGAGTGATTTCTTTGAGCAGGTGGTCAAGTATACAAAGAACGCAAAGAGTGCTTGCAACTGGCTGTTAAGTGATGTCAGCGCATGGCTTAATACCAATGAAAAGACAATTGATACCTGTGACTTGAAACCGCAGATGCTGGCCAAGCTGATTGCGATGATTGACGATGGAAAGATTTCCAACGCACAGGCAAAGCAGCTGACGGATGATCTGATGACGGGCAAGGACCCAGAGCAGAGCGCTGAAGAAAAGGGACTGAAACAGGTCTCTGATACCGGTGCAATTGCGGCGATGGTCAATGAAGTCATGGATGCAAATCCGCAGGCCATCGAAGATTTCCGCAACGGTAAAGACCGTGCAGTCGGCTTCCTCACAGGACAGGTCATGAAAAAGTCCAAGGGACAGGCAAATCCTGGTCTGGTGAACAAACTGATCAAGGAAGAACTGCAGAAGAAAATTGGTTGAGAATTGGCATATCTACCGAAAAAAGGTAGAATATAGGATGTGGAGACGTATATGACACAAATGAAGAAAAAACCAACGTCGGCGCCAACCGGCAAGTTCAAGCCAAAAAAGAGAAGAACGAGCAGAACCACATTGATTTTCTGGATCTGTTTGGTATTGATCGTGGCACCGCTGGCCCTGTTGGGATGGAACTTGTTCTCAAGTTCGATGAATACCCATTCGCCGGTGCTTGGTAATCGTTATAAAGGCGATCTGAATCCAGCTATTACCAAGGATCAGATGAAACAGGTCGAGACAAAGGCGGCCGCTGTCAATGGTGTAACAAGTGCGGATGTGGAAATGACAACCGCAACTCTGCGTGTCTATGCGGATATCGCAGATGATGCTACAGCAGATACAGCAACGGCTACGGCAGATTCGATTTATAAAGCTGTTTCCGAAGTCTTGGACCCATCCGTCTATTTCACAAAGACCGACAGTGAAAAGATGTATGACATGGAGATCCATGTCTATACAACCCCAGAACGTACGGGTGCGTCAGGTGAGAACTTTGTCTATGTGATTGAGACAAAGACATCCTCGATGGATGCCCCAGAAGCTCAGGTGGTATCGACCGCAAAGGATCCTACCTTAGCACAGCAGTTAAGAGATGATGTTGCGGCAAGAGCAGCCGAAGATGCGGCAAATAAATCCGCAGCAGACGGTGGAACTGTTGTCGGCGGCAATGAAGCGGAAGCAACCGCATCACCAGCAGAATAAGAAAAAGGGGTATTCCCCTTTTTTTATCGGGAGAAGATATGCAGAAGAATGAAACGTATACCGTGCAAGCGGAAGGATATACCAGTGAAGGAGAAGCGGTCGTAAAGATTGACGGAGCAGTCATCTTTGTGCCGGGTCTTTTGATTGGGGAAGAAGCCGAGATTGCGATTACTGCGATGAAGAAGAATTACGGCTATGGCAGAGTGGTCAAAGTCATCCAGCCATCGGAGCATCGCTGTGAACCAAAGTGCTCCGTATATCGGTTATGCGGCGGATGTACCTTACAGTTCATGGATGATGAAGCACAAAAGTTCTTTAAGGAAGATAAGCTGAAGAACTGCTTCCGTCAGAATGCAGGCATGGAGATTGAACCGCTGCCGATCATTCGCGTGGAACCAGTCTGGAACTATCGGAATAAAGTACAGGTACCGGTGCAGTATAAAAAAGGTGAAGTCCAAATGGGCTTTTATCGGAATCACTCCAATGATGTTGTCCCTTATGATACATGCATGGTGCAGACAGACCTCAGTAATTCTTTAACGGTCTTCTTCCGCCAGGCATTGAAGAAGTATCACTGTGCAGATCAATTCCGTCATGTTCTGATCAAGCATGCCCATAATACCGGTGAGGTCATGGTCGTGATGATTGTACGCAGTTATCCGTTTGAAAACAGTGAAGCATTCATGCAGGAACTGCAGGAACAATTCCCGCAGATCCAGAGCTTGGAAGCAATCATCAACCGCCGCGAAGATAATGTCATACTCGATGGCAAGGAAGTCTTGATTGCCGGCAGAGCGTATATTGAAGAAGAACTGTTAGGATGCCGTTTCCGGATTTCGGCACGTTCGTTCTATCAGATCAATCCCTATGCGACAAAGGAACTGTACAGTACAGCATTAGATTATGCTCAGCTGACCAACAGTGATATCCTGATTGATCTGTACTGCGGTACGGGTACGATGGGTATCTTAGGTGCAAAGCGCGCAAAGAAAGTTTATGGAATTGAGATTGTGGCAGATGCCATCAAGGATGCCAAGATCAATGCGGAAGCGAATGATGTGCATAACATTCAGTTCGTCAATGCGGATGCAGGCAAGGGTGCGCAGATGATCATTGCGTCCAAGATCAAAGCGGATGCGATGATTGTTGATCCGCCACGGAAAGGATGTTCCAGAGATACGTTGGATGCTATCGTCAAGATTGCGCCAAAGAGATTAGTCTATGTATCCTGTGATCCGGCAACATTGGCAAGAGATGTAAAGATCTTGATAGAGAATGGATATACACCAGTCAAGATCCAGCCGGTCGATATGTTCCCGCAGACTGTCCACGTTGAGACCGTGGTGTTGATGGAATTAAATAAATAAAAGAAATTTCTGACAAAGGATTCCCTTCATTTGACAGCGGATGAAAATCAGCTCGTGGATGATGGAAATCCTTTTTTTTGTTTTGGAGGCAGTGGGACTTCGGTATCGTTCGGAGATTGGAACTAGTTGAATTTCATTTGTTTCTGGCAGGAAATGCGCATCAAATTTGACGGCGATAGAATATGCTGAAAGTACAAGAACCAGCAATAAAAATCATAATGAAAGGCGGCACGATGACGGAAGAAAAAAAGAAGCTCACTATGGCAGAACGAAGAGCACAAGGAATGCTGTGGAGTGATGATGTTGAGAACATGGAACAGCAGTCTATTACAAGAGGACTCTGCAAAGAGTTCAATCAAACGATGCCAAAAGAGGTACGAAAACGGAAAGAACTCTGGACGCAGATCTTTGGCTTTGTTGGGAAAAATGTATGGATTGAACCGCCGCTGACAGCAGCCATTGGAAAAACGGTGACGATTGGAGAAGGGACATACATTAATTCAAATTTAACACTTGTGGATGACTATACGATTATCATTGGCAGTCATGTCTTGATTGGACCGAATGTTACCATCAGCGTTACAAATCATCCCATTCATTACAAACTGCGCCCGCAGGGACAGACATATTCCAAGCCGGTTGTGATTGAAGATAATGTCTGGATTGCCAGCAACGTTGTCATCTCGGCAGGGGTGACTATTGGCAATGGTGCGGTGATTGGAGCTGGCAGTGTTGTGACAAAAGACATTCCGCCAATGACGGTGGCCTATGGTGTGCCATGCCGGGTCATTCGGAAGATTACAGAGGAAGACCTACATCAGTTTGATGGACAGGAGTGATGTATCAAGTAATATAGATACAGTTTTAAAATGGTAGAAGAAATCTACGAAGCTCGGTACCTGGTAACGAGCTTTTTATATCCGATAAATAAAATCAGGAGCGTTGTGATTGACGGCAGGCATGCCCATGAATATGCTGAAGATGAAAGAGGTCGATTCGACCAGAAGGATAAGAATATGAAAAAGGTAGATGCAGTCATCATCGGTTTCGGCAAAGGTGGCAAGACATTAGCTGGCGCCCTGGCAAAACACGGCAGAAAAGTAGTTATGATCGAAGAATCTCCAAAGATGTATGGAGGAACATGTATCAATGTTGCATGTATCCCGACCAAGTCATTGGTCCATAGTGCAGAAGTCAGTGCGCTGAAGGGCGGCGACTTTGCCCAGCAGTCAGAACGCTTTGAAAAGGCGATTGCGCAGAAGGATGCGTTGACCGCAAAACTAAGAGACAAGAATTATCATAAATTGGCGGACAATGAAAATATTGAAGTTGTAAACGGAAAGGGATCCTTTGTGGATGCACATCATGTGGCCGTCAATGAGGAAGTCTATGAAGCAGAACAGATCTTCATTAATACAGGGGCACGTCCGTTTGTGCCGCCGGTAGAAGGACTGCAGGAAAGTAAGTATGCCTATATCAGTGAACAACTGCTGGATCTCAATAAACTGCCAAAACGGTTCGTGATCATTGGCGGCGGCTATATTGGCATGGAGTTTGCCTCGATGTATGCAAACTTTGGCTCTTCGGTCACCGTCATTCAGGATGGAGAAATCTTCCTGCCGCGTGAAGATGCGGAGATTGCGGCAGCTGTATTAGAGAGTTTAGAAAAGCGCAATGTAAACGTGATCCGCTCGGCAAAGGTTTTAAAAGTGACGGATACAGCAGACCATGCGGTTGTTTCGCTCCATACGGCAGAAGGAAATCTGGATGTGGAAGCAGATGTAATCTTAGTGGCAACCGGACGGCGTCCGAATGTAGAAGGTCTTCAGCTGGAAAACGCCGGTGTGGAGCTCACGGAACGCGGCGCAGTGAAGGTCAACGAACATCTGCAGACAACGGCAGAGAATATTTATGCGATGGGAGATGTGGTCGGCGGACTGCAGTTCACCTATATCTCGCTGGATGATTATCGGATTGTGGCATCGGCTCTGTTTGGGGATGGTTCCAAGACGACCAATACCCGCGGTGAAGTGCCGTACAGCGTCTTCCTGGATCCGGCATTCTCCCGCATCGGTATGAGTGAACAGGATGCTATTGCCAAGGGTTACCACATTAAGGTGGCGAAGCTGAATGCCAATGCAATTCCAAAGGCAAATGTCCTGCAGAAGCCAGTCGGCCTGTTAAAAGCAGTCGTGGATGAAGAAACAGGATTGATTTTAGGAGCTCATTTATTCTGTGAGGAAAGCTATGAGATGATCAATCTGTTCAAGATCGTGATGGATGCCAAACTGCCATATACGGTCCTGCGTGACAATATCTATACCCACCCAACGATGAGTGAAGCGTTGAATGATCTGTTTGCTGGAATCTAAACCATGCCCGGGCAGTCCTGCCTGGGTTTTTCTTTGCCTAGGGAAGAATTCGGTACTGCCAAAGGACCCTTTTTTTGAAAATATAAAAGTATTGTTCATAATAACAAAAATGGAAAAGGCCGTGCTATAATTTTCTTGTACATGCATGGTCTTTTTATACAGTTGGTTTATACTAAGATAAGGATCATAGAAAGCGTGTTGGACGTGGATAAAACTGCATTGCAGACAATTGGTATCGATTACGACGAAGGAGTCAAACGATTTTCGGGGAATGCAGAGATCTATGAAACGTTCCTTTTGAAATTCTCAGACGATGCAACTTTTGAAGAATTGGACCAGGCAATGCAGAACCGTGATTATGGAACCGCATTCTCCGCAGCCCATACCTTGAAGGGTGTTACTGGGAACCTGAGCATGAATCATCTGTATGAAGAATTGGTTTCCTTTGTAGAGATGCTGCGCAGCAGTACAGATCTTGAAAGTGCCATCGCGTATTATCCAACGGTCAAAAAAACATATCAAGATTTAGTCAGCCAATTGAAGTCGATGTAATCATTATTTATAATAAGTTTTTCAGAAGTGGATTTGGAGGGCATGTGAATGGAAAAGAAAACCGTACTGGTCACAGATGATGTCGAGGTCAACCGTGTCATTCTGCGGGAAATTCTAAAAGATGAATATAATATCCTGGAAGCTGCCGATGGTCTGGAAACAATGCAGATCATCCATGAAAAGGGAGATATGATTTCAGCTGTGCTTTTGGATGTCATTATGCCGAACATGGACGGGTTTGCCGTTCTGGAACACATGGGAGAAGAAAAGCTGCTGGATCGGGTACCGGTCCTGCTGATCTCCGCCGACCGCTCGGTGGAATTTGAACGGGATGGCTACCAGAAGGGTGCCTTTGATTTCATTCATAAGCCATTTGATGGATTGATTGTAAAAGCTCGTTTAAAGAGAGCTGTTGAATTATATGAGAACAAGAATCATTTAAAGGAAGTTGTCAACAAACAGACGGAACTTCTGCAGAAGCAGATTGTTCAGTTGAAGTCACAGGAAAAACAGCTGCGGAAGATGAACAGCAATATCATTGATGTCATGAGCTCCGTGGTGGAATTCCGCAACTTGGAATCTGGTCTGCATGTCAAGCGGATTCGTAAGTACTCCTTAGCATTAGCCAAGACGGTCATGCAGAATGACCCAGAGTATCACTTGACTCCAGAAAAAGTTGAATGCATTGGAGAAGCATCTGTTCTGCATGATGTTGGTAAGATTGGGATTCCGGACAGTGTTCTGCTGAAGCCGGGCAAACTGACACCGGAAGAATTTGAAATCATGAAGACGCATACCACGAAGGGTGCTGCCATCATTGATGAACTGGAATGGATCCAAGGCGAAGATATCCATCAGGTCAGTACCGATATCTGTTTATACCATCATGAAAAGTATGACGGCAAAGGATATCCGAATGGTCTTAAGGGAGACGAGATTCCTATCTCAGCACAGATCGTATCGGTAGCAGACTGCTTTGATGCATTGACGAGTGTACGTTGCTATAAGCCGCCGTATTCCACCGATGAAGCATACAACATGATCCAGAAGGGACAGTGCGGTGCCTTCTCACCACAGATGCTGAAGTGTCTCACATTGACCCTGCCGGAATTCAAGAGAATCTATGAGCAGTATGGAGACAAAGCACAATAAGCAGAAACAAGCAGAATAGTATTCAAAGAGACAAACTTTGAATACTATTTTTTTTCGGAAGAAGCATTTATAATAGAACCAAAGAGGCATGTAGTATGACAATTCGAAAAAAGAGAAGTCCTTGGCTCCGGGCATTTTTATGGATTCTGCGCATTGCAGGAATCCTGGTTTTATGTTTTGCGCTTCTGCTGGCATATCTGACAGCAGCCGAATATAAACCGCAGAGTGAAGAAACATTGGAAATCAAATCTGGCGAGACAACAAAGACCTTGAAAGAAAATTCCAGTGTGTCACTGCTGACATGGAATGTCGGCTATGGGGCATTGGGCGATAACGCAGATTTCTTCATGGATGGCGGCAAGTCGGTACAGACGGCGGATACACAACGGGTCCAGGAAAACCTGCAGGGCATTGCACAGGAGATTGAAACCAAATCTCCCGACGTAGTCTTCTTACAGGAAGTGGATATCAACTCTTCCCGTTCCCATGACATCGATGAAGCGGAGACGATTCAGAATCAGCTGCTGAGCGACGGCATGAAACTGACGAACTCCACCTTTGCGTATAACTTTAAGGTTCCGTTTATTCCGTATCCGATTCCACCAATTGGAAAAGTGAATGGCGGCATCCTGACGTTATCCAATTACAGTATTACGGATGCGACCCGGTATCAGCTGCCATGTCCATTCTCCTGGCCGATGCGGTTAGGAAACTTGAAACGGTGCCTGATGGTCGATCGGATTCCAGTCATGAAGGAAGATGGGACAGCATCCGGCAAGGATCTGGTGCTGGTGAATCTGCACCTAGAAGCATATGACGACGGAGAAGGTAAGAAAGCACAGACAGAAATGCTGCGGAATATCCTGCAGCAGGAGATGGATGCAGGCAACTATGTGATTGCCGGCGGTGACTTCAATCAGACATTCTCCGGGACCGATGACAGCATGTATCCAGAACTTGCAGGCATGTGGCACTGCGGAGAAGTGGATGAAAGTGAGTTCAGCTCAGACTGGCAGTTTGAAATGGATAACCAAGTCCCGACCTGCCGTTCTTTGGACAAAGCTTATGCCGGTGCCGATCAGACCAATTTCCAATACTATATGATTGATGGTTTCATTGTTTCCAAGAACGTGACCGTCAGCAGTGTGGAAACACAAGATCTGAAATTCGCGGATACGGATCATAATCCGGTCTGCATGAAAATAATACTCAATAAATGAGTAATATATAATAATACGAAGTCGGTGCAATTGATAGTTTTTCGGGTTCTGTTAGAATCAAATTAGGTACATTAAGGAGGACTTAATAATGACTGATTTAAAAGGTTCAAAGACATTTGAAAATCTTCAAACAGCTTTTGCTGGCGAATCACAGGCACGTAATAAATACAACTGGTATGCAAGCCAGGCTCGTAAAGAAGGCTTAGAACAGATTGCGGCAATCTTTGATGAAACAGCAGGAAACGAAAAGGAACACGCAAAGCTCTGGTTCAAGTATCTGAACAATGGAATTCCAGATACTTCCGCAAACTTAAAGGATGCTGCAAATGGTGAAAACTATGAGTGGTCTGACATGTATGCAGGTTTCGCTGAGACAGCTGAAAAAGAAGGCTTTAAGGAAATCGCAGCAAAGTTCCGCATGGTAGCCGGCATTGAAAAGACACATGAAGAGCGTTACAAGAAGCTGCTGGATAATCTGGAGAATGGCAAAGTATTTACAAAGGATGGTCAGCAGGTATGGATGTGCCGCAACTGCGGTTATATCTATGTTGGTGAAAAGGCACCGGAAGTTTGCCCATGCTGCAATCACCCACAGGCATTCTTCGAAGTCAAAGCATTCAATTATTGATATGAGACCTTGTCGAAAGACAAGGTTTTTCTTTTCCTAGGATGCGTCGTAAAATGAGTGAGAGGCAGAATAGTATGACAGATCAAAAACAGATTCTGCATGTGCTTGCAGAAATTGCACATGTTTTTAACAGAGAACAGATCCATTGGGCCTTAGGTGCGTCCATGCTTCTATATTTCAACGGGAAGACAGATGTTTTTCATGATATTGATCTGATGGTATCCGCTGATGATGCAGAGCGGGCAAGAGAACTGCTGCTTGGTATGCAGGGAGAAGAACGTCATAATGCCGCGAATGCAATGTATCGTACGAAATATTTTTATGAATTTGTCCTGCAGGGTGTGGATATTGACTTGATGGCAGGGATGATCATTGTCCATGATGGAAAAGAAGAAGACTGCTCTTTGCGGGAAGATAAGATTGAACGATTCATAGAAGTGGAACAGGAACAGATTCCGCTGTATTCGCTGAAGGAATGGCGGCAGTTCTACACTTGGATGGGCCGAGAAAAGAAAGTTGAAATGATTGACCGGAAAGGGTGAAAGAAAGGCCTGATCTGTGTTAGAATATTGTTTTCTGAATGATGCCTGTATTTCGCAGTCAATCTGCTGAATACCTTTAAAAATAATCCGATGGAGAAGTGTATGGAAAATACGATTTGTGTCATTGGCGGTGCGAACATTGATATCTGCGGTTCGTCACTGGAACCCTTGAAGAACTATGATTCGAATCCAGGTACCATTGCCGTCTCGTATGGCGGCGTGGGCAGAAATATTGCTCAGATCTGCGCTCTGCTGAAACAGAAGACGAAATTCATTACGGTATTTGCCAATGATGAATATGGTCAGCTGATGCGGCAGGATTGCGAGGCGTTGGGCATGGATACCAGTGACTGCATCGTAAATGAATGTTATCCATCTTCCATGTACATTGCCATTCTCGACAGTAACCGCGATATGAAGATTGCGATGAGTGATATGCGTATCCTGCGCAGTATGACAACCGATGTACTGGAACCAGCATTAAAACATCTGACAAAAGATGATATCATCATTATTGATTCCAATCTGGATATGGAATGTATTGACTACATTCTGGCAAATGCGCCATGCAAAGTTGCGGCCGATCCTGTATCTACCGCAAAAGCAGAACGCTTGAAAGATTCGCTCACACATCTGTCTATTTTTAAGCCGAACCAGTTTGAATCACAGCAGCTGACGGGCATTGCAATTGAAGATGAGACAACAGCACGGGACAGCTTAGAATGGTTCTTGCAGCGAGGCGTTGAAGAAATTATTATTTCCATGGCAGATCGTGGAATTCTTCTCGGCACAAAAGAGAAGAAAGTCTGGCTGACTCACCGTACGATTGCATTGGAGAATGCGACGGGCGGCGGCGATTCCCTGCTGGGCGCATATATCTCACGCCGTGTGCAGCAGGAAGATCCAATGCAGGCAATCCGCTTTGGTATCAGCACCGCAGTGACCGCGATTGAACACGATTCTGTAAAGCGAAGAAATTTAGATCCGCAGGAGATTCTCCGGCAGATCAATGATATGAATATTAAGGAGAAAGAATTATGAACATCAGAGTTAACCCAGAAGTTGAAAAGGCATTAAAAGAAAAGAGACCTGTCATTGCATTGGAAAGCACGATTATTTCTCATGGCATGCCATATCCGCAGAATGTTGAGACAGCGATGAAAGTAGAAAGTATTATCCGTGAACATGGCGGTGTTCCAGCAACCGTTGGACTTGTGGATGGTGTAGGTGTCGTTGGTCTGACACCGGCTGAAATTGAAGAGATGGGCAAAAGAGGAATGTCGATTCCAAAGGTGTCCCGTCGTGATCTACCGATGATCCTGGCAGAAAAGAGCTGGGGTGCTACCACTGTTGCAACGACAATGATCTTAGCTTCTTTGGCTGGTGTGGAATTCTTCGTGACCGGCGGTATTGGCGGTGTTCATCGTGGTGCAGAAACAACCTTTGATGTATCTGCAGACTTAGAAGAACTTGGCCGTACGAACGTTACGGTCATTTGCGCAGGTGCCAAGGCAATCCTGGATCTGCCAAAGACATTGGAAGTATTAGAGACAAAAGGAGTTCCTGTGCTAGGTTATCAGACTTCCGAACTGCCGGCATTCTATACCCGTACCAGCGGCTTAAAAGTTGACTATGCCATCAAGGATGCTAATGACGCCGCAAAGATTGTCAAGGCAAAAAGAGACCTTGGCCTCAATGGCGGTATCCTGATTACCAATCCAATTCCGGAACAGTATTCGATGGATCCGGTCGTAATCAATAAAGTTATTGATCAAGCAATTGTCGAAATGGATGAAAAAGGCATCAAGGGAAAACAGTGCACACCATTCCTGTTAGCAAAGATTGCGGAAATCACCGAAGGAAAATCGCTGGCCGCAAATATTCAGCTGGTGTTCAACAATGCAGCGGTAGGAACAGAAATCGCAAAGGAGTACAGTAAACTGTAATGTTGGAAAAGAAGGAACTTGTACAGAATCCGGTAACGAAAGATCAACTGAAAACAGCCTTGGTAAAGCTTGGTGTCAAAAAAGGTCAGATTATTGAAGTACATACAAAGCTTTCTTCTTTTGACTGGATCATTGGCGGGGCGGAGACCATCGTCGATGCTTTGATGGAACTGGAAGGAGAAGGCGGTACAATCCTGATGCCGGTGCAGTCCAGCGGCAACAGTGAACCAAGTGACTGGGTCAATCCGCCAGTTGCGCCAGAACTGTATAAAACAATCCGGAGTGCAATGCCTCCATTCTCACCAGAACATTCAGATATTCGGGGAATGGGCGAAGTCGTTGAGAACTTCCGGCATCGTGAAGATGTTGTTATTTCCAATCATCCAAACTGTGCCTATGCAGCATGGGGAAGATATGCTAGATTGCTTTGCAACAGACAGTCCATGCATTTTGCCTTGGCAGAAGAATCACCAACGGCACGCCTATATGAATTAAAGGGATATGTATTGCTGCTTGGCGCTGACTTTGATTCAACAACATGCATGCATCTGGCAGAGTATCGTACGGACTGCAGACCGATTAAAATCATGGGCGCATGTGTCAATGAAGGCAAAGGACCAGAATGGAAGAAGTATCTGGATCTCGACATTGACAGCAGTGTCTTTCCAAAGATCTGTAATCAGATGGCAAGAAAAAACATGATCCGTGAGATCATGCTTGGCGGCAGCCGTCTTCAGTTCTTCTCTGCAACTGCAGCGATTGATGAAGCGACATCCTATTTTGAAAAAACATCTGTTTACGAATTGTATCGTTAGAATTTCCATTCATGCTGGAGGTAGGCCTGCGCAATGTCGCTCGCTGCTTCCAGCATTTCTTGTTCCATATCCTGGGTGAAGTGATCTGCTTCGGGAGCATCCAGATCAATTTCAGCAATGACTTCATCGTGAACGATAATCGGAACACAGAGTTCCGAACGGGATGCACTGTCACAGGCAATGTGTCCTGGAAAGGCAAGAACATCGGCAATTCGCTGTGCCTGTTTTGAGGTATAGCATTTACCGCATACACCTTTTTGAAAAGGAATATGGGTACAGGCAACCTTTCCCTGGAATGGTCCAAGAATCAGTTCCTTCCCACGAACAATATAGAAGCCGGCCCAGTTCAAACCATGGTAATTCTCATTAATGCATGCACTGATGTTGGCAAGAGCAGCAATGCCGTCTGTTTCTTCACAGAATAATTTGATTTGCGAATTGATTATTTTTTCCATGCAAGTATCGTATCATGAATTCCGAAAATACGTAGGTTGTTTTACTGCAATAATTGTGTTAGGATGTCTCCCGTGAACAGGGGTGCTCGAAAGAGCTGAGATAAAAACCCTTATCACCTGATCTAGGTAAGACTAGCGTAGGGAGTTCTACTTTATTTCCTGCGCCTGCCAACAAAACATTGGGAGGTGTTTTTTTATGAAAAAAGATCCGATTCGCACGATGACCTATATGGCCTTTTACGCTGCCTTGTATGTCGTACTTTGGTACGTCAGCAAGCTGATTCCGTTCTTGGTAATGCCGGATGGCGGTTCCATTGAACTGGAGTACATTGCATTATTTGTTGCATCATATCATCTTGGCTGGAAGAAAGGATTGGGCGTTGGCGCATTGAGCTGGCTGCTGGTCTTCTTGTTCGGCGGTGAAAAGTTCTTTGTGACGATTGTCCAGTACTGTTTGGATTACTTTATCCCATTAGCAGTATGCGCACTTGCATGCATGTTTGCAGGACATTCCAAGTTCAACTATGCCATTGGTGTCATTGTCTCCATTCTGCTGAAGTGGCTCAGCAATGTTGTCTCAGGTGTCTTCTTCTATTTCCCAGAAGGCAGTGCTGCCGGATCCTTACCGGCATGGAGTTACTCAGTGGCGTACAACACATGGTATAACTTAGCGACCATGATTGTCTGTGTTATTGTGGTGCCTCTGCTGATCAACGCATTAAAGAAAACAAACGCAGATTTTACTATATAAGGAAGAAGAGGGTATTTCCAACAGCGTGGAATACCTTCTTTTTTATATTTATTTGCATGAATTGCATATGATTAGTAGAATAGTAAACGCGCAGGAAAAGAGGCAATATGTATCCAGAAAAGGGTTCCTACATCTATATACAGAGCTTTAAACATGATGGAAGTCTGCACCGTACGTGGTGCAAAGCCTTTGTGCTGGAAGCAGATGAAGACCACGTTGTCGCGGTGACTGACCGTGCCTGGGTCATTGAAGCCGATGGCAGAAAGTGGGTCACTAGAGAACCGGCGGTCTGTTTCTTATATCGGAAGAAGTGGTTCAATGTCATATCAATGATTCGTCATACCGGCGTTTATTATTACTGTAATCTTGCGTCTCCATCCATCTATGATGGCGAAGCCGTTAAGAATATTGACTATGATTTGGATGTGAAGCTGTATCCAGACGGTGGATATCAGATCCTGGATGAAAATGAATATGCGCAGCATGCGAAAGAAATGCAGTATTCGCCAGAGATCATGAAGATCGTAGAAACACAGATGGATCAATTGATCGAGATGATGAAACAGGGTGAAGATCCTTTCAATCAAGCGTGCATTGACCGCTATTATGGGATGTATTTGGACATGTCCAAGGACGAAAATTAAATTTTCGTGAAATTCTTAAAAAAGTTCTTTACAGAAACGTATTTCCGTGATAAATTCATTCCTGCACCCACAAAAGAAGTTGAATAATTCAAAATGAAAATTTATGAAATTATTCGTTGACATCTATTTGACCGGGTGGTATTATATCTCAGCACGCTTCAAAAAGAAGTGATGTGCGAAGCTCTTTGAAAACTGAACAGGAATTAGACAAGAATAGACACACATTAACAAACGAACGTCAACATTTTATGTTAAGAAATCTCGAGCAATAAGCTTGAGTAAACGAGTCAATCAAATGAAGAGTTTGATCCTGGCTCAGGATAAACGCTGGCGGCGTGCCTAATACATGCAAGTCGATCGCTGGAAACCTAGCTTGCTAGGTGGAAGGAGAGGCGAACGGGTGAGTAATACATAAGCAACCTGCCTACAAAGACTGGGATAATCTCTGGAAACGGGGACTAAGACCGGATAGGTAATAGGACCACATGATCTTATTATTAAAGGTGAGAAACACTAGTAGATGGGCTTATGGTGCATTAGTTAGTTGGTAAGGTAACGGCCTACCAAGACGATGATGCATAGCCGGGCTGAGAGGCTGAACGGCCACATTGGGACTGAGACACGGCCCAGACTCCTACGGGAGGCAGCAGTAGGGAATTTTCGGCAATGGGGGCAACCCTGACCGAGCAACGCCGCGTGAGTGATGAAAGTCTTCGGATTGTAAAGCTCTGTTATAAGGGAAGAACGTCCCGGATAGAATCCGGGAGTGACGGTACCTTATCAGAAAGCTACGGCTAACTACGTGCCAGCAGCCGCGGTAATACGTAGGTAGCGAGCGTTATCCGGAATTATTGGGCGTAAAGGGTGCGTAGGCGGCTTGTTAAGTTTAAGGTGAAAGCGTGGGGCTCAACCCCATAAAGCCTTAGATACTGACGAGCTAGAGTACTGGAGAGGGTAGTGGAATTCCATGTGTAGCGGTAAAATGCGTAGATATATGGAGGAACACCGGTGGCGAAGGCGGCTACCTAGACAGAGACTGACGCTGATGCACGAAAGCGTGGGGAGCAAATAGGATTAGATACCCTAGTAGTCCACGCTGTAAACGATGAATACTAGGTATCGGGGCAACTCGGTGCCGCAGTTAACACGATAAGTATTCCGCCTGTGGAGTATGCACGCAAGTGTGAAACATAAAGGAATTGACGGGGGCCCGCACAAGCGGTGGAGTATGTGGTTTAATTCGACGCAACGCGAAGAACCTTACCAGGCCTTGACATCCCTCGCAAAACTATGGAGACATAGCAGAGGTTATCGAGGAGACAGGTGGTGCATGGTTGTCGTCAGCTC
>Ga0183095_10439_pt1 | contig 69537 bp, 108 predicted proteins | sample BioMet4_FD_130346 | JGI IMG/M metagenome (GOLD analysis project Ga0183095, IMG submission 130346) | Microbial communities from bioreactor (seeded with sewage sludge) at LBNL, California, USA - Biofuel metagenome 4 (v2) (version 3) | ecosystem: Engineered > Bioreactor > Anaerobic > Unclassified ... | reverse complement strand
TGGAGATGGTACAATAAAGTGGACACCAAGATAAAGTGAAACTGTGAAAGGGTGTGCTTTTTGTGCCAAGAAGAAATTACGATAGACAATTTAAAATGGCAGCTGTAAAACTAGTGCTAAATGAGGATGTTTCTGTGTCTGAAGCAGCAAAAGAACTTTGCATTCATTACAACACCCTCTACCAATGGATTAATGAATATGACAAATACGGAGAGAGTGCGTTCCCGGGGAATGGGTGCGCACTCTATTCTCTTGAGTATGAGAACAAAAAACTACTTAAGGAAAACGAGGAGTTAAGGAAACAACTTGATGCCTTAAAAAAATTCCAGGCCTTCTTGAAGAAAAAGAAAATATAAGATTCAGGTATATAAAGGAGCACCTTAATACTTTGAATATCAAGAAGGCGTGCAAATTGCTCCATGTGTCAAGATCCGGATACTATAAGTATCTTCATTGGACACCGCCCAGAAGACTTATTGAAAATGAAGTATACAAAGATAAGATTAAAGCAATATTCGAAGCCAATCACGGACGATATGGAACTATTCGTATACAAAAATCTCTTGAGCAAGAAGGCATAAGAGTTAATCGAAAAAGAATAGGGCGACTTTTGCATGAAATGGGATTGATAGCAAAAGGAGCTAGGTATAGATATAAGCATTACAACAAAAAAACAGATAACAATGATATTCCAAATCTTCTGAACCAAGTATTCAAGTCTTCCTCAAAGAACAAAATTTGGGTAGGTGATATTACTTATATTCCAACACAAAGTAAAACTTTGTATCTGGCCGTATTCATAGATATCTACTCCAGAAAAGTTGTCGGCTGGGCAATGAGTACAAGAATGAAAAGCAGCTTGGTTGTGGATGCATTTTTGCAAGGGATTGGCAAAGAGCATCCTGCAGAAGGATTGGTTGTGCATACCGACCATGGCTCACAGTTCACTGGTGATCTATTTACGCGTGTATTGAAAGCACATGGGGCTGTACACAGTGAAAGTCGCAAGGGCAACCCCTATGATAATGCTCTCATGGAATCTTTCTATCGCACTATAAAAAGGGAGCTTATTCAAGATTCTGTTTTCCAGAATCCTGAACAAGCTCGGTCAGAAATATTCAAGTATATTGAAATCTATTATAACATCAAAAGAATGCATTCCGCATTGGGTTACATTTCGCCAGTCCAATACGAAATAAAAAATTCATAAAATTTGTTAAACTTTGTGTCCACTTTTTATTGACAGTTCCACAGAATAGCTGCTTAAAAACTGTCCAACATTTTGGGTGCATATCATAACTATCAATGGCCTTTTTTGTTACTTTAAGTTTTCAGGATTCAAGCATGCTAACTCAGGAAGTACGAATAAACCATCTTTGCGAATCAACACATCATCAAAATAAATCTCGCCGCCACCCCAGTCAGCCCTTTGGATATTCACCAAGTCCCAATGCACAGCGGACTTATTGCCGTTAGGAGCCTCGTCGTAGCAGCAGCCCGGTGTGAAGTGGAAGCTGCCGGAAATCTTCTCATCAAAGAGAATATCCTTCATGGGAGACATAACATAGGGATTAACACCTAGAGCAAACTCACCTACGTAACGAGAACCATCATCAGTATCAAAAATCTTATTCATTTCTGCACTCTTGTTGGATACTGCCTCTACGATTTTGCCATCTTTAAAGGTCAGCTTAATGTTATCAAATACTATGCCTTGATAAAGAGTAGGACAATTGTAGCTAAGAGTACCATTTATGCTATTCTTAACAGGAGCAGTAAATACCTCACCATCAGGAATGTTCATGGTGCCGGCGCATTTAATGGCCGGAATGCCTTTAATGGAAAAATGTAAGTCGGTGCCAGGCCCCTTGATTTGCACCTTATCAGTACGATTCATCAAGTCCACCAAAGGTGTCATAGCCTTTTCCATCTTGGAATAATCCAAGGTGCAAACGTTAAAGAAAAAGTCTTCAAAGGCTTCCGTGCTCATGCCGGCGCCCTGACTCATAGCACCATTAGGGTAGCGCAAAATACACCACTTGGTATGAGGTACTCTGATTTTGCTGTGTACAGGCTCGGACCAATATTTTTGGAATAGGTGCATTTTCTCTGCCGGTACATCGCTAAGCTCGGTACTGTTGTAGCTGGCACGGACAGAAATATAAGCAACCATATCCCTCATTCTCTTGCTTTCATATGCGGCATTCTCTTCCATCTGTTCCTTGCTGCAATTCATCAGCAAAGCTCTTTGCAAGCTACTGTTTTTCAAGGTAAGGAAAGGTACGCCGCCAGCCTTATAAGTCTCTTCCACCAAAGCCTTAGCCAAATCAATACCATCATCGGTAATTTCCAAAAGGATTTTTTCACCCTTTTGCAATCTAACGGAATAATTAATCAAACTGTGTGCTAATTTAACAAATCTTTGATCCATTTTGTTTCCTCCTTCATTAAGAAAAAACCCCGCAAAAAACGCGGGGTATTCTTTTTATTCCTTCAACTTCTTCATAATCATTTGGTTGACCATGGAAGGGTTAGCCTTACCACGGGACTTCTTCATGATTTGACCAACTAAGAAGCCTACTGCCCTATCCTTGCCAGCTTTAAAGTCTGCCACGGATTGTGGGTTAGCAGCAATAACTTCGTCTACCATAGCTTGCAAAGCACCGGTATCGCTTACTTGCTCCAGCCCCAGCTCCTTAACCAAATCAGCAGGAGCCTTGTCAGCCTTCAGCATTTCTGCAAAAACCTTCTTAGCCAGTTTGCTGGACAGTACACCCTTATTAATCAGGTTAACCATCTCGCCCAGATGTTTAGGACTAATGGGGAACTTGTCAATTTCTACGCCCTCATTATTAAGGTAAGCAGAAACATCGCCCAACATCCAGTTAGCAACACCCTTAGCATCGGTGCATTCCTTAGCGGCTTCATCAAAATAGTTAGCCATTTTCTTGCTGGACACAATCAGTTCTGCATCGTAGTCTTGCAAGCCCTTTTCTTGCATCAAGCGGGCTTTACGTGCATCCGGTAATTCCGGCAAGCTCTTACGGGATCTCTCAATCCAGGCATCATCTAGAATGATGGGCACCAAATCAGGTTCAGGGAAATAACGATAATCATGAGCTTCTTCTTTGCTACGCATAGAGAAAGTCATACCTTGCGCATCATCCCAGGTACGAGTTTCCTGCACTACGTGGCCGCCATCTTCAATAAGCTCAATCTGTCTTTGTACTTCGTAATCAATAGCTCTTTCCAAAGCACGGAAAGAATTCAGGTTCTTAATCTCAGCACGAGTACCAAATTCCTTAGCACCTTCCGGCATTACGGAAATATTAGCATCGCAACGTAAGCTACCTTCTTGCATCTTGCAGTCGCAGACATCAGTATATTCCAAATAAGATTTTAATTTTTCCAGATAAGCTCTGGCTTCCTTTGCACTACGCATATCAGGCTCAGATACGATTTCAATCAAGGGTACGCCTGCTCTGTTGTAGTCTACAGCAGAGGAATCAGAGGTACTGATGGTGGCACCGGAGTGTACCAGCTTGCCGGCATCCTCTTCCATATGAATACGAGTAATACCAATACGTTTAGGCTTGCCATCAATCTGAATATCCAAATGACCACCTAAGCAAATAGGTTGATACAATTGGGAAATCTGATAGTTCTTGGACAAATCAGGATAGAAATAATTCTTTCTATCGTATTTACTGTATTTTTGAATATCGCAGTTAACTGCCAGACCAAACCGCAGAGCAAACTCCACTACTTCCTTGTTCATCACAGGGAGTGCTCCCGGCATACCTAAGCAAACCGGGCAAACATGAGTGTTAGGCTCACTGCCAAAAGCAGTAGAGCAGGAACAGAAAGCCTTGGACTTGGTTTTTAATTCTGCGTGTACTTCCAAACCAACAACGGTTGTATATTCTGTCATGATTATTTACCTCCCAAAGGTGCTACCTGTTTATGAAACTCAGTAGCCTGTTCAAAGGTATAAGCAGCACGAAGAATAGTTTCCTCATCCAATACCTTACCAATTAGCTGCATGCCTACCGGCATACCATCAGCAAAACCGCAGGGAATGGAAATACCCGGCAAGCCTGCCATATTAACAGGAATAGTAGTTACATCCAGCATGTAAATGGTCAAAGGATCCATCTTGCCATCTACAGGATAAGCAACAACAGGAGAAGTAGGTGTTAAAAGAACATCACACTTCTTGAAAGCTTCCGTAAAGTCATTTCTAATCAAGGTACGAATTTGCATAGCCTTGTTGTAGTAAGCATCATAATAACCGGAGCTTAATACATAAGTTCCCAGCATGATACGACGTCTTACCTCAGCACCAAAGCCTTCAGTTCTGCTGGCAGTAGTCATCTCAGGAGCAGAAGTAGCTTGCTTGTTTCTATAGCCATAACGTACGCCATCAAAACGAGCTAGGTTAGCAGATGCCTCAGCAGGAGCAATGATGTAATAGGTAATTACGGCATATTCAGTATGGGGCAAAAAAATGTCAACAATCTCTGCACCTAGTTCTCTATATTTTTCTACAGCTAAATGAATCTGTTCCTTAACCTTAGCATCAATACCATCACCATAGTATTCTTTAGGAATACCAATTCTAAGGCCCTTCACATCTTGATGCAAAGCCTTGGTAAAGTCAGGTACCTGCGCCGGCAAGGAAGTAGAATCGTGAGCATCCAAACCGCAGATGGTATTTAATACCAAAGCAGCATCAGTAACATCACGAGTGATAGGTCCAATCTGGTCCAAGGAAGATGCGAATGCTACGCAGCCATAACGGGAAACACGGCCGTAGGTAGGTTTAATGCCTACGCAACCATTAAAGGAAGCCGGTTGACGAATAGACCCGCCGGTATCAGAACCTAAAGCCCAGATTGTTTCACCGGCTGCAATAGCAGCAGCGCTGCCGCCGGAAGAACCGCCCGGTACTCTGTCCAGATTCCAGGGATTGTGAGTAACCTGCATATAAGAAGTTTCCGTGGTAGAACCCATGGCAAATTCGTCCATATTGGTCTTGCCCAGGAAAATAGTATCATCCTTACGAAGATTCTCAATAACATGGGCATCATAAATAGGAATGAAATTTTCCAGCATGTGGGAAGCACAAGTAGTCTTTAAACCCTTGGTGCTGATATTGTCTTTAATGGCGCCGGGAATACCTGCCAAAGGTTTAATAGCCTCACCCTTAGCAAGCTTAGCGTCTACTTTGGCTGCCTGAGCCAAGGCATTGTCCTTGTCCAAGGTAATATAAGCCTTTACCTTGTCCTCTACGGCAGCAATTCTGTCATATATTTTATTGGTAAGCTCCACAGAACTGATTTCTTTCTTGGTCAGCTTCTCATGCAGCTCATGGATAGTACTTTGATATAATTCCACTTTTTGTCTCCTCCTTATTCCAGAACTCTAGGTACCTTAAAGCCTCCATTATGAACCTCAGGAGCGTTCTTTAAAGCCTCTTCATGGCTAACACCCTCTACAGCAACATCTTCTCTTAAGACATTGCTTAAAGGCAACACATAAGGAGTAGGTTCAATACCGGTGGTATCTACTTTTTGCAAAATGTCGGCATAATCAAGGATTTGGTTAAACTGTTCCGTGAATTTCTCTATTTCTTGTTCAGAAACAGTTAAACGTGACAAATTGGCAATGTGTTTAACATCTTTAACAGTAACTTTCATTTATTTCACCGCCTCTATACTTGTAATAAAAGCCTCAAAAAATAACAATTAATTATAACACAATATCAAGAGAAAGTTAAAGGGATGCCTTGGGGCATCCCTTGCCTGTCTTTCGACATGGCTATTATACCATAAATTCTGTCTTTCAAGTAGAAAAACATAGATATTTACTAATTAATTACTTAGGGAATTAAGAAGATATTTTCTTAAACTATCTAGAACTATTTTCTTAGCTCATTTTTTATTACAATTGGCTCAGAAAAAACATCTCATTATCCCAGGTAATACTCCAGGTGACTACGTACCGCTTAATATGTTATCACCCACCCCTATTAACTGGCGTATGAGATGTTTTTTCGTATTTTTTAGAGGAGGTATGTACCTATGAAGCTATGTACAAAGGTTTCCCTTCCCCTGGTAATGTTACTAAGCTGTTCCCACATCTCCCTGGCAGCCAACCCCTTCTCCGATGTTCCCAAAAACCACTGGGCCTACACCTCGGTAGCTAAGCTTGCCGAAAGCGGCGTAATCCAAGGCTATCCCGATGGTACCTTCTGCGGTAATCACACCCTGACACGTTATGAAATGGCCCAGCTGGTAGCCAAGGCTTTAGCCAAAGGCGCTCTGGGCGAAGACGACAAGCTGGTTCAAGAATTTGCCGAAGAGCTAAACAATCTTGGCGTTAGAGTAACCGCTCTGGAAAAGAAAGCCGATAATGTGAAAATAAGCGGCTGTGTAAGCATTGATTACCGACATTCCACAAAGCGTGAACCCCACGCCACTATTTCAGGACTCCATCACCATCATAAGGCCTGTCACAGTAATCTCATCAGCCGTTTAAATTTAACCGGAGAAATCAATCCTCATTGGACTTTTAACGGTCAAATTAAAAATAAGCAAAAAATGTTAGATGACAATGGTAATAGCGACACCCATTTTAGTAAGGCCTATCTAGAAGGCAACTATGACAGCACCAAAATTACCATGGGCAGATATAATTCCGAAATAGGTAAGGGCTATATTTACGACGATATGGCAGATGGCATCATGGTAACCTTAGGCAAAGAGCTTACCTTGACAGCAGAGGTTGGTAAAATGTCCAACGCCAACGAGAAGCTTCTTCCTCCACCTCCACCGCCGCCTAAGTCGCCCCACGTATCCCAGCTGGATACCATTGATAGAGTCCATCATGGTTCTTCCGCCGAAAAATTTTACCGTCTGGGCTTAGGCGGCAAGCTGGGCAAATTTGCCATGGATGGAGAATATATGAAGGCTCACCGTGTTCATGCCATAGGCATGAAAGAAACCACAGATTCCATATGGTCACTAGGCACCACCTATACTTTGGGCAAGTTTAAAGCCGAGGGTAGATATCTGCGTGGCGATAACGCTACAATCAAAGCAGCTAATGCCAGCCAAAACGGCTATATAATAGCCTTAAACTACGGCAATCTAGACAAAAAGATAGCTAAAACCTTTAAGGTCTATGGTAATTACTATGACCAAGGAGCCTCCACCACCATCGCCCACACCATGGTTGGTCCCTTCGATCATTTTCCACTGGAAGGATTCAAAGGCTATGAAGTAGGAGCAAAATTCATACCTCTCAACAACATTCAAACTTCCTTAGTGTATTCACAGCTGCAAGGTAAAAAATCCAGCAAAAAAGCTCACACCATTTGGTCTCAATTGGCCTTTTTCTTTTAATTACCTCATCTGTTAATCCTTTTTTCAAGACTTTTTGGTAAAATAACTACAAAGGGGAGAAAAAATTTATTTTTAGGACATTTACTCCCCTTTGTAAGTCATGTTATAATACATAATCAAAAGTCTTAGGAAGGCGGGGATATTATGCTAAAAAGAAAACATGGCTTCACTTTAATCGAATTAGTAATCGTTGTTGCCATTTTAGGCATTTTGGCCAGCATTGCCATTCCTCGTTTTCTGGATGCCCAGGCTACTGCCCGTGGCTCCAAGATAGTTGCGGATATGCGTACCCTGGAAAGTGCTTTTTCCTTGTATCTGATAGATAACAATATAGAAATAGGGATATATGACCCAGCTATTCTTGTTACAGGGACAAAAAAATACCTGGCTGCTATCCCTGCCGTACCGGCAGGCTCAGTAAAGTTTCCTAATGGTCGAGAGGTTGATTTGCCCAGCACAGCCATCTATAAACTTTATAAACATAGGCTCTTTACCGATGTAGTTTTATCTTGGAACAGCAATATGCAGCCCCTTAGTTTTTTCACAGAATAATGCTTTCCCTAACACAATCTTACTTTTTGCCTTGACATACCCCGATTTTTCTTTTATACTAATTCAGTGGCACAAAAGCGTAGCCTTTGTGTGTAACACATCTATTCTTACCCATTCCGGGATGGTGTAATGGTAGCACAAGAGATTCTGGATCTTTTAGTCTGGGTTCGAGCCCTAGTCCCGGAGCCAATTTAATATGGCGCCATGGTCAAGAGGCTAAGACGTCGCCCTCTCAAGGCGAAATCATGAGTTCGATTCTCATTGGCGCTACCATTCAAGCTCATAAATGTCCGCATTCGCATGGAACGCAGTGCAGACCACAAGATAAGCCTATCATTAATTTGATGGGCTTTTTATTTTGCCCAAAATGGCATAAAAAAAGAGCCTACCCATATATAATAGGTAGGCTTTATTTGCAAATCAGAGGTAGCAAAGCTACCCCTTGAGGGTTGACGGCTAGAGGGTAAGGACACCGGAGCAACCACTCCTAAGCAGGAAAATGTTATTTTACAGGAGCAATATCAGCAGTATTGACAGAGCTGTTGTCCCTTGGTAAATTGTCCGCTGGTTGGTCAGCACTCTTACTCTCTTTTTGTAAGAGGTCAAGGCCCTCTCGTATGAGGCTACGGCTTTCTGATATAAGAGCTTTGTTTCCGTCAGCTCTGTCTTTGACAGTGTCAACTCGGTCTTGGCTGTTTCCAAGTCCTGTTTGCACACCTTCAATGTTTCCTTGTATGTCTGTAATTCTGTTCCGAGTGCTGTCAAGTCGCTCACCGACATTGTCGAGTTTTCGTCCAGCGTCTGTGCTATCGTGTCTAGCCTCTGAAATATCTGCACTAACTTCTGTTGCTCGTCCGCTGTCAAAGTTATTTGCTGTGCGTTGCATGTAAATGGCATAAACAGCAAAAGCAAGCAGAATGCCAACAACGATATAAATAATAGTTTTATACTTTTGATAAAACGCATTCATAACACCACCTCATCTGTGTACATACCAATGCCCACCCGCCCATTGTAAGAAATTCTTATGCAGTATGTACTTTCCCTATTGTTTTTAATTTACATAATTAAGTTGATACCACATAGCCTTACCACGGATAGTTTCCAACTGGCTATATAGGTTTTTGCCGGGACAAGCTGTTTCACCGGCTGGAGCTGGTAAGTCCTTATGTCCAACAACATTATTAGAGTTAATATCAATGTCATACTCTTGGCAAAGCCAAGCTATTAATGTTGCAGTGCTTTCTATTTGAGCGTCAGTTGGTTCCCCTATCTCAAAATTACCGCTCAGATGTATGCCTATGGTATGATTATTTTCTCCCTCAGCATGAGCACCAATGCAGTCGACAGGTCTACCAATTTCAATAGTGCCATCTTTACGGATTACATAATGATATCCAATGCCCGCCCAACCATTTGCCAAGTGTATTTTATGGATATCCTCGGCACTTAAATCATCATCTATGCCATCACCAGTGTGATGGATAACTAGCTGGTCTGTCTTGTCTCTGTCTGTTAAACTTCTAAAATCAAGATTATAATTTTTCATTTTTGGTTTATACATTTTTATCTCCAATCGCATATTTTTTGCAATTTTATGTGCATATTTTTTTGCATATTTGAGCAATAAAAAAGGCACACATTGAAGTGTGCCTTTAATTATTTACCGCAACCTTTTTTCTTTTCGCAAATCATAACTTTTTCACCTCCTCTTGCAAAATGTTGGGCACTCCGTCTTTGTCTGGATCATATACAAATCTTGCACATGCTATGACAGCGGTCAAGCAGGTCGGGCCTGTCAGCATTTGTATAAATTGCCTAAGCTCGGCAAGCAATGCCTCATAATGCTTTAAAACTTCTATGGGCAATTTTGTTGCTGTCAAAAATGTATATATGTAGCCAGAATAGTAGACAGTAATGCCAAATACGACTTGTAAGATAAATAGCACCAACACGACAGTGGGCCACCCATTCCACAAGAGTATTGTCCTGATTGTTTTGTGCCGGTCTAGCCAGCTCTTAATCTTAGCCACAGAATCACCTACTTAGATAAGCGGTAAAGATACTGGCAAATACACCTACAAGTGTGGCAGCTATGCCAGTCGCCCAGAATACAAACTTCCACATGTCATCTAATCGGTGGTGAGCCGACTTAATGCTTGTTGCATTAACACCAATGTCTTTAATACACTTAACAAGCATTTCCGAGTATGACTTGTTGCTTGCACTCATTTCGCTGACTTTTTCTGTTAGGTTGTCTAGCTTTTGCTCTAGCTTGACTAACCTTATTTCAATATCTGGCTCTGTCATGACTACCTCCCTGTAAAACTATTTACTATACTTTTCTTCAATAAAAGTTTTTGCTGATGTCTTGGCTTTTTCTCCGGCTTCAACAAAAGCTTTAAATTCGTCAGTGTCAGTGCCTTTGACCAGAGCATGCTTGATTATTGCAATCTGGTCATTGATGGTGTATGTATTGGCAAGAATATTTTGTACCAATTCACCATATTCTTTTTCTTTTTGCTCAACTGACATTTCTGTGTCCATGCTATGCCTCCTCAAACAATTTTTGATACAGCTTTTCCATCTCTATGACTGTCTTGTGGCTATTCTTATGGCTTGCATAGCCTTGCCACGAATGATAAGAGTTGTCTATCTCCGGCATGGTTATCTCTCCCCGGTCTTTCATAGCCTTGAGCTTCTTGAGCTTTCTCCGCATTCTGGTAACATTGTTTCGCTCAAGTCTCTTAAGTATTTTTCCAGTGCCGAGAAGATTGAATTTTGTTTTTAGGAAAGTGAAGCCATGAGATAGCTTGACAATGTTTGTCTTTTCGCTATTGATGGTAATTTCATAAAGAGAGCAAATATTTTTAATCTCGCAAAGTATTTCTTTCAAGTGTTCCTTGCTATCATCAATGATATAAATGTCGTCCATGTATCTGCCATAGAATTTACAGTGCAATCTCTCTTTTGCATAATGGTCTAGCTTGTTAGGATAGAACACAGCGCACATCTGCGAAATAGGAGAACCAAGTCCTAATGACTTACCACTGTAATTGCCTTGTGCCTTGCTATAATTGACATTGCCAATCTTAACAATTTTGTTATATCCGAATGGCATTATAAAATCTTTCAGCAAGTCAAGAGTGTCTTTGTCAGTTATGTATTTGCTAACATCTGCCAGTAATGGTTTATGTGCAATGTTGTCAAAGTACCCATGAAAGTCAATCAGCAAAATATAACCGCTGTTGCCGTGTAGCCTGTAATATTTTTGCAAGTGTACAGAGAGCCGGTTAAGTGCAAAGCTTACACCCTTGCCCTTTAAGCATGCGCCATTATCATAAATAAGGTGACGAGAGAGTTCCGGCACAAGCTTCTCGTCACAAAGTGATTGTTGCACAACCCTTTCAGAAAAATGCACGCTTCTTATGTGCCTTTTCTTTCCTCGCTCTCTTACATTAAACTCAACGAAACCTTTTGTTATCGGCTTACCCGCCAGCATTCTCTTTCTTACGCTGTAAAAATTCTTGAGATAGTTGGCACAATATTTTTGTATTGACAGTTTCCAGTCAACACCTCGCCTAGCCTTTTTCATTGACTTGTAAAGAGATTCGTAGGATATTACTTTTTGAAATTCACTCATAATAAAAATAGGAACGCTGATAGCTAAACAAGGACATATCCTCTTAGCGTCATTCCGTCTATTTGTCCTTTCGGAGAGGTTAAAATATCCTTCCATAAAGCCTCTGCTTTCGCCATTAAGGTTACTAGGTCTGGGCATATTAATAAGGAATCAGAGAGGCACATAAATGTCCGCATAGGTGGCTGGTTCGTTGTTGGCATTGCCGTCATTGTTGACAATGCAAAAATGAGTAGAGCTACCAGAGTGAGCAGAGCACAGCCACCAATTGGCTCGAGATACATATTTTAACCTAAGAATTAAAACGCTTTATATCAGATAACCTCCAGCCTCTTAACAATGCTATCTCTTTGATAATATCTTCCGAAAAAGCAGAAAGCTTTGTTATAAGTGCTGGCTTTTCGTCTATCATGAATTGCAACATGTCTAACATTTGCTCACAATCTGCAATGGACAAATCTTGATAGTGCAATCTTTCATTTGCTTCTTGAGTGTTATATTTATTTTCTGAATTTCTAAAGGGAATAATGGAATTAGCTGTGCGGATATTTTTTATAAGACCATGTGCCATGTTGCACATAGGGAATGTGATTACTGGTCTCCATCTCTTTGCTACATATTTTTCATTCATGACTAGATTGATTATGTTTGCTCTTATCTTTATTGCAAGATTTAAAAATTCTAAGGGAGACATTGACCTATTTCTTTTTAATACGCTCAAATTCTCACCACCTTTTACCGCCCCAAGGGCGGTTGATAAAGTCAGAAGCTAGATTACACTGAAGCAGAGAGGCACATAAATGTCCGCACAGGTGGCTGGTGCGGCGCCGGCAGCGCCGTCACCGCCGACAATGCAAAAATGAGTAGAGCTACCAGAGTGAGCAGAGCACAGCCACCAATTGGCTCGAGCAGTGCCACCATTAGTTGTATGCTTAATTAGTTGTTCTGGATATTTTCTAAAAATTTCATATTGCTTATTGCAACCGCCACCGCCTACTGACCATGGTCTTGTGCTGAAAACATCTACGCCGAAAACCTCTACCTCATTAGGCAGCCAAAGAGGACCAGGAGTTTTCCATGCCCAGCCATTGTCGTCAGTAAGTGCACTGCCAGAAGCATATCTGTCTGCCATCAAGCAAGACTTGTTGCTGATTACTGCCGTGACATCACTTGGAAGTAATGCTGACACAGTGCCATTCAGCCAAGAATACAAGGCACTTGCCATAAATGGGTTGGTCTGACTTGCGTTGCCGTTATTGTTGTCCGTTGTATTGACAGTGTGAGAAGTCGGATAGCAGTCTTGACTGATAAAATCAATGTGATTAGGAGTACCTCCGTCTGCTCCAGTTGCGTAACCAGTACCTTTAAAAGTATTTATACCGGCTACAACCATGCGCATTACAGTTCCGCTGGTAAGAGTAATGTCCTTGTAGTCTCCGACTTCAATACCAGAAAAGTCGCCAGCAGATATTTTAGTGTGAAGCTCTGCCCAAGTGTATGACAAGCTTCTTTGCACCCTTGCAGAAAGCTTGTTCAGCATTTTAGCCGGAGTTATGATTTTAGTATCATTGGTGCCAGCCTCTGCCTCGGCAGTTGTGGCAATATCACTCAAGCCGGGGTCACCTTGTACACCTTGCGGTCCTTGTGGTCCTGTCTCTCCAGTATCACCTTTGTTGCCTTTGGGAATTTTAAAATCAAAGGCAGCATTGATATCGTCTCCGCTGTTTTTAACCTCTACATCTGTGCCAGCTTCACCAGTTGTTACAGTGCCGACTTTAATGCTCGGCGTATATTCAGCCCAAGCAGAATTTTTATAAATATATTTTTTCTGGTCTGCAACACAAAGAAAGTCCATGCCATCTGCAGGTGTGTAATATTCCCATGCACCATTGAGATAGTGGGCAATGTTGTTATTGGTCGTTAAGATGTAGCCGTCACCTTCACTTGGTGAAGATGGCAAAGCAGAAACGAAAGCCAATATTTTCCTTGCAACAAAAAAGTCCACCTTGTCAATGGCTTCATTGTAGGTGGTCTCTTTTTGTGCCTGATTGGTACTCATGTGAGGCAGTTTTATATTTGTGGTTTCTTCGCTCATTTATATCCTCCATTTCAGAGGCCAGCCACGACCTCTTGTATCACTTAGCTGATAAATATTAAAGCCAGCAACATTTGCGCCTGTATAGCTAAATTCTGTGCTTGTGGAGCCTATTGTAGCAAGAATATTGCCAGAGCTGTCGACTACATCAATGCTGTATAATTCGCTTGTTTCACTAAGTGGTACATCTGAGTAGTCTTTCCAAGTTCCGTCTTTTCTTGTCCGTCTTGTCCAAGAGACATTGAAAGTATTGCCATCTTTGACAACCTTACAATGACAGCCAGCCCAAGACTTTGACATAATACCTTGAGGGTTAAATGTTGCCGTCTTATATGTACTGTCTAGTATGCCCTTGTTTCTTGGTCCGACTTTCAGCAAGATATCTGAATACCAGTTGTCTGAGCTTACAGGCAAACTTGCTATTGCAGTCGTATTAATAATGACAAATCTCTCGCTTACTGCATGACCGCTTGTATACTGTTCAGTGCCAAAGCGACCACGCAAAAGACCGCTTAGCCTGTACACTCCCTCACTGATAAGTGTTGCTGTCTTATACTGTATAAGTTCATTGCCAAGCAAAGCGACATTTGCATAGTTAAGCACTTCGCTCTTTGTATGACTTTCTAATGATCCATACGGCACATTGACATCTACTGTATTGGCATTGTCCCATGACCATGGCTCTGCATTCCCTAGAGCGGTTACAGCAGTACCGATAATGCCAAGATTGGAGTTCTGTGCAATAATCTTGTAGTTGCTACCGCTGTCATAAGAGCGGTAAACATTGGCACCGAAATAGCTCTTTGCACCAGTTGCATAGTATACAAAATTGTCCCCGTCAGATGTGTCTAGTGGCAACTTTGGTATATCCATGATTGCGTAAAACATTTCTGAGGGAATATTGACTATTGGTGTCGGTGTTGGGTCAACAGGTCTTGTCACCACTTGGTAAACGCCAGAATGCACATTGCAACCAGTTATCTGGTTAATGCCCGGAGAGCCGTAGTTGGTATTTTTGACAAGCACAAGCTGTCTGTCGCCATTCTTTAGCACTACCTCTGTAATGTCACCCGGCAAGAGCCAGCCATAATTATTTGATACACTAAATTTATGAGTGGTACGGCTTTCCCAAGCTTCATAAAGCCTAAGCTCTGCAACACTCTTAGCTGTGCTGTCATTCATAACAACATTGGTGCTTAGGCTTGTCTCAGTTGTCGCACCAGTAACACGCCTATATGCAGACTGTACACCGCTTTGATAGTCATTGTCGCTTGACACATAATTGATGTTGAGCCTTTTAGGCAAGTCCATGTCATGGGCGACTGTTGTCTCAAGCGGGTTGTCAGACGGAGAATTTTCGTAAGCTCCGTAGTCTGTCGAATTTATCGGGATAACATTGTTAAAATCTCTCTGTCTAAAAAGCACAATTCCTCTGCGTTCCATTCCGTCAAAAATAAGGCAAGTCCGCAAGCCGTCAATCTGTTCTTTGTATGTCTGGTCACCAGTTCTGGAAAAGCCTTCTACTGACAGACTGCTCAAGTTGGTTACATTGACATCTTGATTGATAATCAAGCCAGCGTCTGCTGAAATATCCTCAACAATGTCTTTCACATTATTGGTTAGTGACTTGACTATAAAGCTAAAAGAGGGAATGCGGTTACCGTAGTTGGTCAAGTCCATGTTCCTAAAAACAATGTAAGCCATGCCTCGGTAAGCCGGAACCTTTCCAGTACCTTCAATGCCTTCCATGAAGTCGTCCGGCAGTTGGCTTTCTGTGCCCTTATACAAGCGGTAGTCAACACTCGACAAATCAAATTCGGAGCCATCTGCAAAGACCTTGACAATGCTGTCAATTTCCCCCTCGCAAATCATGATTGCGAATGAGGAGGAATAGGTATATGTCTTAGTCGTTACCTTGGAACCACCGCCACCTTTGCCACCGCCTTGCGTTGATGTGGTAATATGTTCAGTAAACTTAGTGCCCCAGATAATGTTGCCAGTAATACGGCAAGTGCCATAACACTTAGCAATGCCGGTACCAAGGGTAGAAGTCTGCAAATCAAGGTCAGACATTTTGTTTTGCTCTACTGTCTGACCGCTTGACATTGAGGATATCAAGGCATTATCAATGACAGCACCTAACAGACCTAAGGCAGCAGCCGTATAGGGGTTGGTTGCGAGCATTGGTAAGAATAAACTAGCCATTATTTCACCTCGTTAAACTTAAAAGCATACCTCATGCGACTTTTCCAAGTGTCGTCAAATGCTGTTACATGCACAAGTCCGACATCTTGGTCAGCATGTATAAATTTATTGTTAGGCAACACTATGCCCATGTGATGGGCAACAAAAGACTTGCGATAGGCAAATAAAATAACATCACCAGGCATTATGTCAGTGATGTTTATTTCAGTTAAATATTTCTTGCAAGTGTTATAGCACCTTTCCTCTTTCTGAAACAAGTGCCATGTAGCCGGGTAGTCAACTTCAATGGGTACATCTATTCCAGTTATATTTTTGTAAACGCCACGCACGAAACCGGCACAGTCACAAGCGACACCTTTAAGAGAGGCTTGATGTTGCCATCTGGTGCCTTGCCACTCAAGAGCTTCTTTTATAATTTCATTTCTTGTCATGTTTAATCTCCCCAGTCATAAACAGCACGCTTCGGGCTTTCACCCTCTGACACAATGTTGCCAGCAGTGCTGACAGGATAATTGACAGCATAATTATTCCCCGGTGTATAAGGCTCACCACGGAAATTGGTAAGATTATTAAATCTGCTCCTGCATGTGGTAGCATTGCCATCACACCCAGCAACAATAGAAAATGTATCACCAATGCCGACATTATGAGACATAGGCAAGAAAAGCTCGACATAACCATTTGAGCTGTACTTCTTGACTTCTATCTCGGTGTCCTTGTTCAGACCAGTCAGCCAAGTAATTACGCCATAAGTAAAATAGTCTGCTTCATGGGAATTGCTGATATAAAAGCCATCTGTATCTACTGCGGTTACTGTGCCTGTCTCAGTAAATGCAGACATGGCAATCTTGCACAGTGAGGAGCCTAAGTAGGTACGGCAAGACTTAGATGTTATCTTGCCAGACTTTTGGGAATATGCCTCCATCAAGCCTCTAATCTCAGCAGTAAACTTGTTGTCGCCATAGTTGACTTCACCAATGGAACCTCTGCGTAAGATAAATATATCTTCTGTCAAATCTTCATAGTTGCATAAGAACACTTCAATGTCAGCATTGTTATATAGACCACTTCGCAGGTCCTCTGTGGTAATGCTCTCGTCAGAAATCATTCCGTCAGCGTCCAAGTTGTCGACACTCATGTCGTCAGATGTGCTGACTGCGGTAGGTGCAAAGCCTGTCTTTGCCTTGTAAGTAACGCCATCAAGAACAATGTCGACATCATGAGAAGTGAAACCCATCACAGTGCCGTCTTGCCTTGTGATTTTCCAGCACCATGCAATAGTTGTGACTGCGTCCTGTAACCATGACACAGCAGTATCAAGCTGTGCGACATTTAACAATATTGGCCAATTATCGGTGATATCTTCAAGAGTAACAAAGCAAATTTTCATTAAGTCGCCAAAGCGGAAATTGTCAGCAACATCATTAAGATTTGCATGCCCGGAAATAATAAGACCGCCCGGTGTATATACTCTCCTAATGTCTCCAAAATGAGCAAAATCACTTTGTAGGTTGAGTTCAGCCTCACCGCTAACACTTATGCCACCAGCAGTGTAAACTCGTCTTAAATCACCAAAATAAGCGTTGCTGTCAAGTTCATTAAGAGTGGCTTGTCCTGTTACTGATATACCGCCCACTGTATAGGTGCGCTTGATATCTCCATAACGGACAATACTGCTGACATCATTAAGTGTCACTTGACCAGAAATGCTTAGTGTATACTCTGGCATGATTGCACCGCCTTAATTCTCAACATAAGATATTGAAAATAAATTTGTTCCGCTTGCCACACTGGCTTTGGCTGATATTGCTAGGAACACCAATACATTTGTACTGCCAACACCGCCTATTGAGCCACTTGTTTTACTATACATGCTAAAGCCATCAGTGGGATAGGTTGAATATCCATAGCCGGAGCAATATGTTTGCACTGCGTCTGTTATAATTCCCTGTACCTTTACATCTGTCGCAGTCTTACCGCTTTCCTCTCTCAAGCAAACAGGCAATATTGTGGTAGCATTGTAAGAATTTGAGCTACCAATGCCTTTTGAATATGCCATCAAATTTTTAAAAGTTAGAGAATTAATCTCAGTTCCGTCAGTTCCGCCTGGTGTTCCGTTTAAATATAATTTAATGCTCATACTTGAACACCTCCAATAACCATTAATTTTTGTGTGGTATCAGGAGAATTACTCTCGTCACCGCTAGCTGAAACTGTCAGCGTAAAAGTTTGATTTGTGTCGCCGACTTCTGGAAAGAACGGGAATTTATCTTCTGGAAAATTTGATGAGGTAGGATATAAATAAATTGTTTTTCCGTTGGTTGCTGCCTTTAGAGCAAACTTACTTCTTTCGTCTGTTCCTGTTGACACAACCGCAATAACTACGCTTTTCCATGTCTCGCCAGAATCGGCACGAATACAAACAGTAATGTCCTTGCTGACAGTTACACCAGAAGCTGGATAGAAACCATCTGCAATGAGTGGGTTAGAAAGAGTATTGCTTGATATCTCAGTGCCATCTTTAGCACCCGCTGTTCCGTTCATGTAAAACCTAAGCACAATTAAACGCCTCCCTTATATTCAATAACTAAGTAAGTATTGCTATTAGTGCCATAGCTTGCCTCTTCTGGTATGTTGCACTTGATATAAAAAAGCACATTGTAGTCACCTACATAAAGCACCTCAAGCTTATCAGACCAGTTGGCACCATCTGCACTCAATTTGTATTGTGAGGCTTCTGTGCCTACTATCGTACCTTTAATGACACAAGCTGGCTTGTCTGCTGAGGCTCTAAAAGCATACATGCCAATTACAGAACCATTACGCAGACCAGACAATGATATTCTTCGTTCATTTGTTATGAGTGTGCCGTCTTGTGCATTGGCGTGAACGCTACCGCCATATATTGATAATGCATTAGCCATGATTGCCTCCTACAACAAAAGCTCAATGACAGGAATATTATCCCAGCCATAATTTTTGTAGTTCTCATAAGAGGCGGGTAGCTCATCAGTATCAAATCTGACAGGCACATCAAAGTCAAATGAAGCTATGACAGCTTGCCCTACTGCGGGAGCTGTCGGCAATGTCAGAATGCCTGTTGTTAAATCAACGCTTGCACTTTGCACCACTGTCGGTGGATCCTCAGCAATCTGCTTTTGAATTGTCGGCACTGACAATGTTGTGTCTGCAATAGTTTTTAAATATGCTGTAACAGTACCAGCAATAGGCTTGCTAATCTTCCTGTAAGTTGCAAGGTCAAGCTCCTGGTCCACATATATTTTTCTTAACTGAAATGCACATGTTGACCCATCACCAAAGCCTAAAAATTGGTATTCTGCTGAGTGGTCTAGCCAGTCATAGAACCTAAAGCCGTAACCTTTGCCTTTCCTCAAGATAAAAAAATTAAGAAGCAGTTTAAAGTCTGCTTCTTTTTTTATGCCCATTGACAAGTTGCCTGTATGCTTTGGGTAAGACCAATTAATATTTCTCTGCTCGCCCTTGCTGGGCATTGTTACAACATCTGTGCTGAATGTAGGACCAAAATTAGAGGAGTAAGAAATGCCTCGGTCAAATTCTACTTCATGAAAGCCGTTACTCATTTTTTACCCCTCCTCATTGCCACACTTAATTGTGAGCCTATCTGTGCTCTGGAATATTTGAAGCTGTCGGCATTAGGTGTATTGACTGTCATGTAGACATTGCCACCATTGCCACCGCCCATAGCTTCTCTAAGCTGTTTGTTGCTGTAAATACGGCTCGGTGTTGCTGTGTCTTGCACTTCAATACCTTGCTCGCCAATTACCTTTAAGCCTGCTGGAGCATATCCACCACCGGCAAAAGAACCTATGCTAATTCCACTGCCTAAGTAGTTTATGCCAGAGCCAAAGCTAGAGCTGAGCAAAGAGCTTGAATAGCTAGAGCCAGATACACTAATTCCTCCATTAGCATAGCTAATTCCACCACCCATGCCAAGATTGCCAAAAAGATTGCCAAGAGAATTGTTCAGCGGTTTGAGTATCGCATTTGTCATAGCAATTTTAACAATCAAATTGACTACGCTGTTGGCTACATTTTTCCAGAGGTCAATGATTCTGTCGCCTAGACTTTCCTCTCCGCCTATCCAGTTTTGCATGCTAGAAAGAATGCTGTCATCAATGCTCTTAGACATGTCGGTCATCATGCCGGCAAAATTATAGGTCTGGTTTTTCAGCTCATTAGCTGCCACAGTCCAAGAAGTGTTAAGAGACTTGCTTGCTATCTCGTCCTGTTGCTGAATAAGCTCTGCATACTTCTTTCTTAGCTCTAATCTTTGCTCCTCAGAGAGCTTGTCATTTGCTAACTTTTCCTCAAGATGTGCCTTGTAGCTGTCTAACTCTTTAGACTGCAACTTATTAATCTCACTGACATTTTTCTCATGTGCCATCAGTTCGACATCAAGCTCGTCCATAGTAATATCATGACGCTTATTAATTCTTTCTCTATCAATCTTCTCAAGAGAAAGAGCCTCATATTGTGCAAGCTTCTCATTCTGGGTGCTTACATCAATGCCAAGTGTCTTAGCACTGTCTAATACTTTTTGCCACTTTGCCACTTGATTTTTGAGCTTGTCGTCTGCTTTTTCACCTTGCAGACCAGCCAAGCCGGTATCAATTTTGCCTCCGACTTCCATTGCCTTGGTAAGGGCATTGTTATATTGCTGTTGCTTCTTTTCCTGTGCCTTGTTGATTGCATTGGATATTGAAGCAAGTCCTTTTGTGCCTTGGTTAGAGTAAGTACTGGTCTCAATAATGTAAGCAATACTGTTAGCCATGTCCTCAGGTGCAACATCTGACTTCTCATAAACGCCCTTGTGTGAAAAGCCGTTTTGAATTGTGCCCCCGCTTTCAGTTTTCATGACTGCATGACCTTCTGGGTCTCCACTGCCAAAATCACCGACTAGGACATCACCCGGCTTTGCAGTATAAGTGTTAGGGTCACGCAGTAAATGCGTCTGTGTTGCAATTTCTTTCAGTTGGCTAGTGTTATATACCCCAGCGAACGGAGTGCCGTCTAAAGCCAAACCTACGCTATATACGCACCCTGTGTCACTTGCACCCCAAGTCTTTGGGTCAAGTTCTTGCAAATAGAAAGGAATAACACCAATCTGGGCACGCATTTTGTCTACTAGATTGTTAGTCTTTTCAAGTTGCTCTTTGACAGTCTTGTCACTAAGATTTTTCGTGCTGTCAACATAAGTTCTTTGCATGCCAGTCTGTGTCTTTGCTTCTGTCTCATAGGCTGGTGTGCCATATTTCATATTGCCGGGGTCGTTAGGGTCAACCTTAAAATCTTCACTCATTGCTTGCAGTGCTGTCAGTCCGGCATAAAAGCCACCACCGCCCGGCATTATCAACAGCAAAGATTTGAGACTGTCTGATATCTTAATGTTACCAAAACCAGCAATTATATTTTTGAACCATTGTGCCTGTTCACAAGACTTTGCAATGCCATTTGACAAGAATTTAAAGGCACTGTACATAGCCTCTATACTATCAATGGAATCTGTCATGCTCTTGGATATTCCGTTAATGGTATCTTTTAAGGCATTGCCAGATTTGCTGTTGGCATTAAAGCCGTCAGTGATTTCAAGGGCAAGGTTAATAAGCTTGTCCATGACAGGCAAAAGACCTATGCCTATGGTATTCCACAAGCCATTTAAAACTTCATCAAAAAGTCTGCCTCTCTGTTCAACCTCTTCAAAGCCGTTGGCTACATCTCCGTTCATAATCATGCCAGCGTTTCGTAGTCTGTCTGTCCAGTTCTGAATTGTGCTGTCAGAAGCGTCAAGTATCTTTTTCATGCGGGTGCCAGAACGCCCGAAAATTTCCATTTCCATAGCGGTCTTTTCAGCACCATCTGCCATTTGCTGGTGACGAATACGGATATTATTATAAATATCCTCAGCCTTTAATAGTTGGCCATTGGTGTCCGTAATAGCAATGCCCCACTTGGTAAACTTGTCGGTACTAACACCGACATCAACGCCAATCTTTTGAATTTTCTCATAGGCAGTATTAGCATTTCTGCTCATTAATGACATTGATTGTCCCATCTCAGAGGCAGACATGCCAATCACCTTGCCGACTTCAATAAACTGGCTTGCGACTTCTCCTGTCATGCCAGTCTTATTGCTCATGTCATTAATTGACTGAGCAAAGTCGGAAGATGTTTGCCATGCACTGGTGCCCAGCTTTATAAGTGCGGTGGTAAGAGCTGCCACAGTTGCAACAGCACCAATAACAGGGCCAGCGGAAAAAGAACGGACAGCAGTTGAGGCTGCTCCCATACCGGGAACAATGTCGCCAGTTGCTTTGCTCATGTCCTTTAAGCCTTTTGTCAGTTCTCCCCATGTGGTAGTTGTACTCTTGGGTGCTGTTTCAACAGCCTTGTTGACATTCTCGGCTGCTTGTTTCAGCTTGTTAGTACGCTCCAATACCACTGAGGCTTTTTCCTTAATGATATTGCCCGCATTATCAACCTTATGAGCCAAGCCATCAAAGCCTGTTGCAATCTTTGTGAGTTCGGGGGTAATACTGTCCTTGCCCTCAATCACCACGCTTACCTTTTCGTCAGCCATTTATTTCACCACCATTTGTGAACGCCACTTATCAAGGGCGCAATCTTCCATTGCTCTTATATATCTTAGATGTGCTGGACACACAGACACGCCATAAGCCTCAAAAATGCTCAATACAGCGTTATAATCAAGTGCATACACAACTGACTGCATACCTCCAGTAAAACGCCACTGAGAGCATGCTGTGAGCCATGCTTGCCAAAATTGGCGCAGATAATAGGGTACTTCCGGCATTCGGTCTGGACACTTCTCACATTGCTTGTCCTCACAAGCAATAGCACAGTATCTGCCCCTGTCGGCAAGCACCCACTTCCACGCCAGTATTATTTTTTTTCGTCAAGTTTTCTGCCGTAAGTAATGTAATAAATCTTACTGGCAAGTTCCAGACATTCGTTATACGGAAAAGGTCCGAAGTCAAAATCTGGATAAACAGTTTTTAAAATCAAGTCAGACATTTCAACGCCCATGCGGTATGTTGCCTTGTCCATAAACATTGTGTCCATGCCTTTTTGCCTCAACATGGCAATCTCTGCTTGTGTCATACTGCGAAGCGGGGGAAGCACTAAATGGCTTTCCCCTTTCTCAGCATTCATAACTTTTTCGTCACTCATGTTTTTACCCTCCTAAAAAAAATTAGTAGCTTGCAACATCATTAATCAGTGTTGCAATGACAGCACTCTTGTTGGTATCACTCTCATAAAATGCGCGCCAGTTGCAATCACAAAGCACGCCAGCCTTGCCTTGAATAGCCGGAGAGCTTTGCTCATAGATAATCTCAGGGAACAGCAAAGACAGGGAATGAGTACCCTTGGTATAAAGCAACTTAAATTTTGCCTTAGTGCCGTTCTTTGCTTTCTCAATGTAGGTGGTACCTTTAAACAAAATGCTCATGGTGCCCTTAATATTTAAAATACTTTCGGGAATGTCGCCACGGGTACCTTCATCTCCCACGCAATATTGCTCACCATCAAGGCCAGCGTCAATATTAATCTCACCAGTCTTAATCAGAGACACAACGCCTGTGTCGTTCTCCTCAACAGAAGCTTGGAATTGCTCTGCTCTGTCCAGAGTAACAATCTTGGCACTTGCGTCATAAGTGCTCTCTCCGATAACTTCGGTTGCACCCATGATACCAGCAGTCAAAATAGCTTCGCTGTCAGATCCAAAAGGCAACTTCAAAGAGCTGATTTTGCAACCGCTGTATTTGAAATATTTGCCGATATCCAGAAAAGCTTTTTGAATAATCATGCTAGGCTGATTGTCGCCAATCTTAAAGACATGCTGATATAAACCTTCGGAGCCTTCTACCGCTGTGGTAGTAGGTGCACCGAATAAGCCCTTGAAAAGATAACCGCTAGAGCGATATCCTAAAGGCAATGCTAGTTCACCATCAACAGTTTTGTTGCCGTGCAATGGAGACACAGGGTTTCTTGTCCCGGTAATAGTACCAGGGTCATTTAGCGTCTGTGTGCAGACAACGGAATTTGTGTTAAAAGGCAAAATAATACCGCTCGCAGTAGCGGGCGGTGTTTTGAAAGCAGTCTCAAAGTCAATCATTGTCTGAGTTCTATAACCTCTTGCTTGCTCAGTCATTTTATTACCTCCTATAAGGTTCTTTTGCTCCACTTGGCAGTCAAAGCCATGAAGGAGCCTAATGTCGGTCTAGCAATGTAAGGGTTGCCAGCCGTTTCATCAATTTGCACTTCCATAATCTCAATTTCTTTAACAGGCATGTCTTGACTTGCCCATTCTTCAATCTGCTCTTGCACCTTGCTCTCAAGTGCTGAAAGCTTTTCATAGCCGGTGTCAAAGTCTTTGCCATTGTCATTGACATAGGCACCAACTTCTAGGGTCACAGTGCCCTCACCGCCATGATAAATGTTCCTATTAGTCTCATGTGAGCGACCAACATATACAACAGTGTAGCCATCTTTATCCATGCCGTTGCTCTCTGCCTCTGGGTAACCCATCTTAATGCAGTCAGCAACTTTCGCAATTTTGAGATAGTCAACTATTGCCTTTAAAATTAAGTACCAAGGCATTGTCAGCACCTCGCAATCGGAATGCTTGAATAAGACTTGCCTGTCGCCTCTGTGCCTGTCAGCAGTTCCAAGGTCATGCCAGCCTCAAGGCTAGAAAGTTCAGACTTGTAAAATTTTAGCTTCGTATACCATCTGTCCTCTCCCTCTTGCCCCTTGAAATACACGCCAGTCTGACCACCAAACTTAGCAGTGCAGACATCATAGCAACACTTAGCAATGGCAAGTTGTTTGACTTTGTAAGGCATTGGCTGCGGTATGCTGTCAATTCCTTTAGAGCTGTCAAAGCTTTGCACCAAGTCTTTCAAATAGTCGTCAACATTCTCCAGAAATGCTGTGTTGCTGACTACTACCGACTTAATCAGTTCGTCAATAATATCATCACTCGTTAGTCTTGCCATGCTGTCACTTCCTTAATGCCATTGCTGTGGCCATTCTAAAATTTTCTTGAATTTTGCTGTACTCTGCGATAGCTGCCTTGAACAGAAAAGGATCTCCCTTTCTGTTTTTTGGGTGCACTCGCTTAGCAAATACCCAGTGTCCATCAATCTTGAAACGCAGAGCCTTTTTATTGAGAGGATAAATGTCACCTTTGTAGTGAGCACCATTATGCACATAGGGAGCATAAGAGGCTCTATCACTGTTAAGCAATATATAGCCTTTTATGTTGTTGTAATCTACGGCAGTCTCAACAGACTGCTCCAGTGCACCAGTACGACTGATAAATTGATGGGTATTTCTTGCCTCATGCTGAACATCTCGGACAGAGTTGAGCATTGCCAGCCTCAGAGCCGTCTTGACAAGAAAAGGGAGGCGGTTAAACTTGCTGACCGCCTCTTTTAGTCCGTCAACCCTAATCTTAAAGGGTTGCATTATTTCTTTTCTCCGTCAGACTTTTCACCTTCAACAGGCTTTTCGCCTGGTGCGGTGTTCGGCTTTGGCCCTTGCTCTTTTTTTGCTACTGCCGTAAAGACGGCATAGCCTTTCTTTTTCCATGCGCCAGCGTCAGAGGCATTGACAACAACAATATCCTTATCCTTAACAAGCTTTACAGTTTTAATATCCATGTGCGTCCTCCTTATGCCTTGATAAGACGGCAAGCCATCTCAGGGGTCAAGGTCTTTACGCCATAAATCATGTCAATGGAAATGACATCTTTCTTATGGGTAATATCGTAGTCTTTCACTACTCTCAAGCCGTAGCCGTTATAGGTAGTGATGGAGGCATTGCTAGAGCCTAAAGGCAATTCGAGCGGGCAAGTTACCAGCGTGAATGCATTGCGGTAAAAGGCCATGTTCTGAATACCGCCGTCAGCCACAGTAATTACGCTATCAGCGGAAATCACAGCAGTAGTAGCGGGATAAAATGCAACAACAGCCTCATTGCTAGAAGCAGTGACAGCACCAGTAACAACATACTTAGTGTCAGAGCCAGCAACAGTGAAAATATCACCTTTCTTTAAATCACCGGTCAAGGTGGCATTGTAAGCAGTCAAGGTGGTTGCACCCTCTGCTACCTCAGCCTTAACCTTTGCAGTACCTAGAGTACCCTTGGTTGCAGTGGCAACATTCTGGTCTACATAGGTATCAAAGCCTAAAATCTTGCCCATAGCAGCCTCACGCAGAGCAGCCGTAGTGCCAGACTTTTCAGCATTGACGATAGCGGGCAGAGTGTTGTAATCAGCTTCGGTGTCAGGGTTCATGACAAGAGAGCGGTTACCGAAAGGCACTTTGTTATTGCCAAGCACTGCACGGCAAGCAGAAATGTCTTTCAAGCTCGGAGTGGCGTTCTGTGCCACATAATAGGGAATGTCTGCATATAAAGCAGTCAAGTCACCATCAACCTTCTGGGCAAATGCTTTCATAGCGGGTTCCAAGAATTGAGCAGAGAAGTCTTGCACAGTCAGTGCCAAGTCTTTGGAAGTCACAGAGAAAGATACATCTGCATGATGGTCAATAGTCAAGGTCATGCCTTGCTCAGTTGCGTCCTGCACGACAATAGCGTCCTTAAATTCTTTGGTCTCAAAAGTAGCGGGCTTTCTAATGGTGATGGTGTCGCCCACTTTCTGAAATTCCTTGGAATATTCTCTGTGAACCAAGCCAGCCATTACGCAGTTTGCATTCAGTTGATATAAAGCTTCTTTAGCAATAATGCTAGGGGTTAATAAAGTGTTAGCCATAATTTTCTAATCTCCTTTTTATTTGTTTTCAGCGTCACGGGCCTTAAAGTAATCAGCCTCGGACATTCTCTCATAATCGGGTGTATTGCCACCTTGAGGCGGTGTCGTGCCACCGCCAGCATTGCCGTTGTTAGTTACTGCCCAAGGGTTTGCCTTGAGATATTCGCTAACTCCGTCCTTAATGCTCAACTCTTTGTCGCCATTTTTGTAGGACAATGTTCCGTCCTCTTTGGCGACTATATTAGCCAATAGAATTTTCGTCAGCTCAGTAGGGCTAACAGCCTTGCCATCAGTTAAAGCCTTGACCAGCTCTGTTTGCTTCTGGCTATCCAGCCTCTTATTTTCTGCCTCAGTAGCTTTCTTTTGCTCATCCTCATATTTCTTAGTGAGGTCGGCAAGGTCTGTCTCCAGCTTGGACAACTTCGTCAGCACATCACCAGGGTTTTGATTTTCAGACTTAAACTTGGCAATCAAGTCACTAAGATTTTTAATCTCGTCACTCATGGTGCCTTTGTCTCCATCAATGCCCAATTGCTTTAAAATGTCCTCTTTAGCAATTCTGTTTGTCTTTGCTTCATTCCGTAGTTTCGTAGCCTCCGCTTTGAAAGCAGCCAGAATGTCAGCACCTCCGTCCAACTTTTGTAGAGCTTCGTAAGCCTGTTCTATTGTCATTGTCATATCCATGACCTCTTTCCGCCCCTCCGGGCAATTATTTATTTAACAGCCTCCGCTGTATAAATCACTTGGTTGCGGGAGCTGGAATCGAACCAGCGTAGTCTTGGGTATGAACCAAGTGAGGAGCCTCTCCTCAACCCCGCAATAAAAACCGCCTCTGTGATAGAGACGGCAGTAGCAGTACGCTAAGTACCACTGTTTTACTATTTATTTAGTCGGCTCTGCGGGTTTGCAAAGCCGTTATAACTGCGAGCATAAGGCTCCCATAAGCCTGTGCGTTCATAAACATCATTGCCAACTATGCCCAAGATGTACTCTCTTTGTGGTCTGCTTTTGCTTGCAAGCCACTCAAGACCACCGACCTTGATATTGTCAACTGCCTTGGTGCTGTCAACCTCATTGACATATACAGGCTCTAGCATGCACATGCAGTTAGGGTGTACTGGTATTGTTGGCACCTGGTCTTTTGGATAAATACCGGCACCAAGACCAAAGAAATCAGCCTCAGCATACATGTCGCAAATGTCCTCAACAGGGTGTCCTGTATTAAGCACCCATCTATAAGCACTAACAAGAGGGTCATTGGCATATCTTTTAACAAAGCCATCAAAATAAGCTCTTGTGCTTTCTGTCCTTGCTATGCGTTCTGCAATGGCTCTGCTCTTTTCTTGCACAGCCACATACACAGCCTTTTCAAGATTTTTCTTTTCCACTGTCTTGCCTGTCAGCAACAGCTCTTTTAAGCTAGCCACAGCTTCTCTGGTAAGGTTTTTATAGCTGACCAGCATATTTGTATCGCCTAACAGTTTAAGCTGTCTCTGCACTGTCCTAATCGCTTTTAGCATGTCTGACAGTTCGTGCATGGACAGCTCTGTCTTATGGGCAAGCACTACCATCTGACTTAGGTAGTCTGGCAAATATTGCATTTTAATTACACGACCATAGCCATAGCCATCATATAAGGCTTGGGATATCTCACGAATTGTGGAGCCTATCTTGATTTGATCCTTGATAGTCTTGACCATTGCCTCACGCATTGCAGTAGTAGTGCCATGCAGTCTCTCGGAAAAGGTAACGCCGTCACCAGTCCATGAAAGGCTCAAGGCTTTCTTGATTGCCTTGCTTTTGATAGCGTCTTGTGTAAGACCAAGTGCGACAGATTTTAATTGAGCTTGCTTAATATCTGCGGTGATGGTTGCACCGAAGCCACTATCAGTGAAAGCCTTTGCAACCGCCTTATCTGGTTTCATGCCCTTGTTGATATACTTTAAAACCAGCTTTTCCATGACAGTGGCGTCTTGGCCATATTTTTTTGAAAACTCTTTGACTATCGTCTTGACATTCATTCACTACCACCACCGGCATTGGGGTTGGTGTTTGTGTTCGTGCTATTGTAATCACCTTCCCTCAGCTTCTCCTCAAGTCTCTTGACCAGCTTGTCAACATCTTGCCCTGTCATTTCTGGGAAGTATATTGCCAGCACTCTCTTGAGTATTTCAACCTTTAAGTCATCAACCAAGTCAAGGTCAAGCACTGACTGAGCTGTCTGAATTTCTGTTGCGACATCAATAATGCCAAAATCGTCAGCATATTGCACTGAATACTTGCTGTCAGAAATGTTTTGCCACTTGCAGAATAATTCGACAATAGACTTTTCTGCCGTCTCACACCTCTTGGCAAAGGTTGACAATGTCTGGTTGACACGCTCAAAGTCCCATTTCTTGCTTTCGCCAGAGGTGTCTGCTTTTGTGCCAATGATAAAGGACAAACCGCATGCCCTGTACATGTTCTCGGTCATGCGTTTAATCTCAGTAATCAGAGTATTGGCTGGCCCATCTGGAGGAGCAATATAAGACGGAGCCGTTGTTGCTGTTCCGTCATAGGTGATTGCATTGTTGGTGCCTATCTCCAAGTCTTTTGCACTCGGGTCGGGTATGGTCAAAATGCTAAAGGTCTGATTTTTTAAAATCTCGTCAAGCCAGCTTTGCTTGTTGTACATTGCCTTTGCCATTCTTGCGAGCGGTTCCATCTCACTTGTGGGTGCCTTCGTCTTTCTGCTGCCCTCTCTTGACGGAAAGTAAACAACTGGAATTATGCCAAGACCATGGGCGACTTCTGATATGAGCTTGTTATCCTCAGTGACCTTTATTTTCTGGTCGTCATAAATAGTTACCCTTGTGACCTTCTTGTTGTCGCCTGTCTCAATGTCCTCTTTAGTTTTGAGCATTGTGAGGTGACCAAAGCGGTCAATGGTATAGTCCTCAACATACTCAGGCTCAATGATGTAAGCGTAGGCAAAATTCCTGTCATTGACCGCCTGTTGCATTGTATTGGGCACTTCCTTGAAATTATCTACGGCAATAAAAATAGCTCCAAGGTTCTTAGACCTCAGAGCACTGTCATGCATAAACTCTCTTAGCGGTGTGCCGTTATTGTCACAGTTGTCAACAAAGTTTTGTATCATGTCACCATTGACACCCTTGCCCCAGTCTCTTATCTGGTCTTTCCTAAAGATTGGGTCAACAAGTGCATTGACGATATTGGCATAATAATTTTCATAAAAAGAAATTTTCTGCCTGTTTGAATAGTTTGTGTCTGTCTCTCTGGCATGCTTAATGAGATAGCCACCGGCAAGGAAACCGCCCTCGCCATAATAAGCGTCCTTTAGCAAAACATAATCTGGCATGTGAGCCTCCTAGTCTACTCTTGTAGCTGATACCCTTAGTGACTGCATGTCTCGGTCCATGCCATAACGCACAGCGTCAATGCTGTGGTCATTCTTTTTAGGGTACTCAGAAATAAAATTGCCGTCCTTGTCTCTCGCAAATTCATAATTTACAAATTCACGGTAGGTATTAGGACAGCGTTTTTTGTCTATATAAATTTTGGGCAAGTCTGACAGCCACTTGATACCATAATCACGGGAGCCGTCACTCTTGTGGCAAGCAAGCATTCTCACACTATGGGAATTGTACCAAGCTATTGTCTTAGGCTCAGCACTATCACCAGTCACATAATCATTATTGACATACGGCTTTATTTTTCTTTGTGATACTTCGTTGCTCATTCTTATGCCGTAGACCTCAGCAAAAATATATAAGTATTGGTGCTTGCTATCCCAATACATTTTGTTATATGCGAAAGGATCATGTGCAAAACCGAAGTCGGCACCATGCCTGATATTGTCAAAGGTCTTAATCATGTCGTCTGACATTCTCAAGTCCTCAACATTGCTAAATATGTCTCCGCCTGTGCCGGTTACTTCACCCATGTACTCATGAGCATAAAGGTCTGGCCTTTCTTTCTTTAGCTGCTCAGCCTCCAAAAGAAATTCCTCGCCCAGCCACTGCTTGGGTATATCAAGATAATTGCTTGCACATTTAAATCTCTGTGGCCTGTCGACAAGTATGTCAATATTTACCCAGTTATCACGGCTCTTAGGCGGATTGTATGATTTAAACTGCCAGTATTTAGGACCGCCACGCAGTATTGACTGATTGACGCTTCTAAGCTCTGTCGGCCCAGAGAATTGGTCAAGCTCCTCAAACCATGAAATGCCAAAATAACCAAAAGGCATGTTTATTGACTTGAGCCTATCCTTGTCCTGCAAACCAAAAAATAGTATTTGCTGACCTGTCGGCTTGTATATATAAGAAAAAGGACTTGTACGCTGTTCAAATTCTCCAGCAAGACCCAGTCTGTCAATACATTGTCCAATTTGCGAGTAAACTGACTTTGACAATGTATTGCCTATTTTTCTAAAAATGATTGCATGACAATCTGGGTTTTTCTTAATAAGCAGTAATATCTCAAGACCTATAAATGAGGACTTGGCACTACCACGACCGCCATACATAATATATTCTGTATGCCCATGTCTCATAATGTCTCTATGGGCACTCCAAAAAGGCTTTGCTATTTGCTCTGTAAGTCTGGGCATTTAGTCACCTTCCTTGGTCTCTGGTATATCGTCAATGATGGGCACTACTTCACCGCTGTTGGGTCCCTTTATTTTCTCAAGCTCAGCCTTTATCTTTTCAATCTCTGTTTTCATTTTGGTGGTGTGAGCCAATTTTTCAAGATTGGTGACAGTGTCGTCAAAGTCTTTCTGACCAAGGTATTGTTTGCCCAGCCATATAAGCATGCTGACATTGCCCTTGCCATTGACAGCGACAGTAAACTGTTTACGGCGTAGCGACATTTTGCCACCAGCGCTGTACTTTTTAAATACCTCCGCAAAAGTTGAATTGTAAGTGCGCTTGCACCATCTGAGTATTGTATCTTCTGAACACTGGAAAAAGTTTGCCAGCTCTGTAAGAGTGCACTGCATAAAGCACAGCTTTTCAAATTGGTCTTTGTCTATCTCAATACCAGGTCTGCCAATCTTCTTAGCCATGCTCACCACCTCACGATAACTTTATTGCTTTTTTCTTTGTAAAATCTTCCCAGCGTTTTATTATCACATCACAATAATGCTCGTCTAATTCCATAGCATAACATTTACGGCCTAATTGCTCGCAAGCCATTAATGCACTGCCACTTCCACAGAATGGGTCGTAAACTGTTTCATTTTCCCGACTGCTCGTATTAATGGCTCTGCAACACAATGCTATCGGCTTTGGCGTAGCATGACCATAAGTATTGCTTTTCTCCTCGCCATTTACTCTGTCGAATTTCCAAACATTGTTTTTTATTTCGTCAGTGTTGTTGAAATATGCACGAGTAGCATAATACTCTTTTTTAATTTCTTCATACTCTTTTTTAATTTCTTCATACTCTTTTTTAAATGCTTCTGGTTTGTTTTCTCGTGCCCATGCTTGAAATTTTTTATATACATACTCTGGCAACAATGACCACTGGCTTTTTGAAGTCCAATGGTCACGACTTAAATCGCTATGCCCAGCAATTCTTTTCATGGTTGGTATATCCCACCCGCAAAGTAATCTCTGGCTTTCTAAGTATTTTCTAATGGGTTCCCATGCTTCAAAATAATTATCTGCATTGTTATTAAAGCCTTGCACTCCAGCCATTACAAATAAACATTTTTCGTCTGCTATTGCATACATTCTAAAGCCGTCGCTATTTTCTCCTTGCCCAGAGCCTTTATCCCAAGTAATAAGATTCCTAAAGGTAACGAGCTGTTTTTTTATCATTGGTTTTAATATGTTGCTGTAAATATCCATCAATGGCTCATCAATTCCCCAGCAATAAAAACTCCCGTTATCTTTTAAATGGTTAAAAGCTATGCTTATCCATTTTTTGTTAAACTCCAGCAAGGCATCAAAGTTTAAGTTATCGTTAAGCACTCCGTCTTTTTCTTTTTTCATTCCGTAAGGTGGGTCTGCAAAAATTAAGTCGGCTTTATTGTTGCCTAGCAATAAATTTATAATTTCCTCTTTTGTACTGTCGCCACACATTAAGCGGTGCTCGCCTAGTTGCCATATATCTCCACGCTTTACTCTTTTAGGTATGTCAATTTCATTTTCGTCAAAATTATCTTCTTGTGTTTCTCCCTCGACTACGGGTAAAGACAAATCAAGGTCAAAGCCTAATTTGCTCATGTCAATGTCTTCTATGTCATCAAGCTCAATGTCCAGCTTAGGCAAGTCCCATGTAGCAAGTTCGCTAACTTTATTGTCAGCAAGCCTAAAAGCTTTTATTTGCTCGTCTGAGAGGTCTTTCCTCTGTATGCAAGGAAGTTGCTCAATGCCCAATTTTAAAGCAGCCTTGAGCCGAGTATGACCGCATACAATGACTTTATCCTCGTCTATTATGATGGGTTGAGTAAAGCCGAATTGCTTTATGCTTTCTAAAACACAGTCAACCGCATTGTCATTTATTCTTGGGTTGTTTCCGTATGGCTTTAGCTCACTTGTCTTGATGTACTCTATTTTAATTTTGTCCATTTTCCACCTTTTGGCGTAAAAAGAAAGCACCCGCCTTTTTATGGGTAGGTGCTTTCTTCGCCGATTTTAGAAGTTGTCAACTATGTGGGGAGAATGCCAGCAGTGTTTTCACACTTCTAACATTCTAAAGTCATTATAACACCCTAAATTTTGGGGTAAACCCCCATTGACAAAATAGCTATTTTTGACGAGGCCATATATCAATCAGCTTCGTCCTTAGTGCTACTGCAATTTCATAGGCAATGGCAAGGTTGGGTATGTGGGTGCCATTAATATATCTTGAGATTGCCCCTTGTGTCAGACCGACCATGTCAGCAAGTTTCTTTTTTTTGATGTGCTTATCTTTCAAGACCTGCTCAAGATTGCACTTATACTTTTTTACTGTCATGCTTTCTCCTCTCAATCATTGACTGTACAATGTCTTCACCCGGTTCCTTAATTTGTTTTTCTGCTCTTGTAAGCTCTTGGTCAACTTCTGACAGCTTAAAAGCTATGGGCATAATAAACAGTAAGCCAAACACTATAAAACAACCCATAATCAAAATATGGCTCATTGCTTTGCTCTCTTATCTGCCTTGGCTTGCTTTGCACCGGGGCAAGTAGACCAATGAGGCACATAACCAAAGCCAATAAATGTCTTGTCAGTTCCCTCAAGGTCGCACTTGACTGTCCTACCAGTTACAGTAACCATGGTGTACTTATCTCCCTTGTAAAGCGAATACTTCTTATCATCACAAGTCATTGTCTTGCCGTTTATTGTCTTTACCCATCTGATTGGTGCTCCGCAGTATTTGCATTTGCTCATGTTCTATAAATCTCCTTTCAGCTGCTTGCTTATCTTCATGCAGTTTTTTTAATAAGGTCTGTGGATCTAATAATGTTATTGTTTTAAACCAGTCACTTGTTATAAAGTGCTCAATATTTTTCATACGGCTGATATTTTCTTGCTTAAATGGCTTGTGTAGTGCCAACTTATAATCTTTCACAGCTTGCATTACTATGGCATGCACTAAATTGTCACAGCCTTTCTGGTCATATATCATCTGTTCTCCCTCGCTATGTTGCTTCTGGCAACCTTATCTTGAACAAAATCTAAATAAATAAATTTGCTTGAATCCTTGACAGACTTAATGTCTTTATACTCATCTGAGGCACTATCTGGTATAAGCACCTCTCTGTCCAAATCACACTCAAGTAAATCTTCAATAAGTTCTATTGCTTTCATATCTCTGACCCCCTATTGGTATTCTTTTGAAATCTTTAAGGCAAGTTGCCTAATCTTTTTCATGTTGTCAGTTATCAGACTGCGAGGTGGGCTGTCAAGATAGCAACCGCCTAGCTTTTCAAAAGCAGAAATTTTATGTATTCGCTCCTCTGCTTCTTTCACAAGGTATTTAATTACTTCAATCTCTTTTTTCCCTTTTATCGGGTATTTGTTTGTGACAACTTTTTTCATTTTAAAATCTCCTCTCACTCCACATCATGTAAATACAAAACACTAAAAGCCAAATTGCAGTTGCTAAAAGCATGAGCATTTCTACTGGTGTAAGTTCATCTGCATGCTGAGAAAGCTGGTTAAGCTGGTATGTCAAAAACATTGGCGGAAAAGCAATAATGTACATCATAACTGCTCACCTCTTTTGTGGCTTTACTCAAACAGCTCATGTAAATCATGCTCGCACATGGCTATTTTTACATTTCTGTTAGCTAAAATATATTTATCCAGTTCTTTGTTAAAAATGACTTTCCATTTTTGTGTTTTTTTCAGTGCTACGGATATATGACCGCCCTTTATACTTTTATAAGCTAAAACAATGCTTACTTTTGGTTTTACATAAGTCTCCATCTACTCACCTTCTTTGTGTTCTCTGTTCAGCCAATCAACAAAACAAAATAGGTCTGCAATAGTGGCTTCTTCATTGGCATGCCAATTAATAATTGAGCTATACCCAAATTGAGAGTGTTCTCTAAGAGTGCTTATTGCTTTTCTTCTATCGTCATACACAGAAGCTCTATTGCTATATTTCAGCAACTTTTTTAGCCAAGCCTTGTTAGTCATTTACTCACCGCCTCTATATTCCAAAACTTTCTGATAAAAACTGCATATCGTCTTTTCTCCGATTTTCACGGCCTTTAGTATAGCCTTGCATATAAAGTCTATTATTAATATGACCAACTAAAAATTTTTCGTTTCCGTCAATAAATCCTCTCTCTAAACAACGGCTTCTATGTCTAATTAACTTTTCGGTTTTTTCTATCATTTTATCTCTTGAGAAATCACTCATTTACTCACCGCCTTTGGGCAAGTATCTTGCTCGCACTTCTTGCCATCTAGCATACAGACATAATGGCTGGGCACTATCTTGTCTATGATGGCATTAGGTGTGACTTCACACACTCGCCTATCTGGTACAAATCTCTTATATAGGCATTTTTCCATTTTATGCCCCCATTTCTGCTCTGATACCGCAAAGCTCCGGCAAGTTTGCTCTAGTTAATGCCTCTGCGAATGGTGGCGGTACGGCATTGCCACACCTGGCAACTTGCTCACTTTTGGGATATTCTTTTCCGTCTGCGTCAACATCTATGATGTAGTTATGCGGAAACCCTTGTGCGTCAAACAATTCCCTCGGTGTAAGCATTCTCATGCCAATATCAACAATCTGATACTGCTGGCTCTTTATAGTCACAAGTCCGAATCTATCTTTTGTTGTAACTGTCTGCAATGGTCTGCTTAATGATTGACCAATATCAGCACCATAGTATTTAATCAAGAAAGCTTCTACGGCAGCTATGTGTTGTCCTCTGGCTGTTATTGTTGCCAATGGTGTATTTATGCTCTGACCAATTCCTGTCGTGTAATAGTGCATAAGCCATGCAGTAACAAGTCCGTAGCGGTTAGAAGCGTCAACTACCATTAAAGGCTTTTGCATTTGTTGCCCTCTCACACTATTTTTGCTTTGCTCACCATGATATTGAATTAAATATGGTGCAAGTGCTCCAATGCCTTTTTTGATTATATACGGCTCATTTGTTTCTATTACAAACTTTTGCAAGCCTTTTGCTATCCTGTGCATGGTCTTTTCACATAGTGGTTTTTTTCTGTCAAAAATAGAAACGCATTCAACACTCCAGTCAATAATCTCAGCTGCCGTTTTCCAATGCTTCATTATTCCAGCTCTGACTGCCAAACTGTCTGGGTCACCATAAGTCTGCTCAGGCCATACTATCGGTTGTCCGTCTGACCTTGCAATCAAGAAAAACCTTTTGCGACTTGTCGGTGCACCATAATCGCATGCAGTAAGTTCTCTAAACTGCACCTTGTAACCACATCTTTCAAGAGCATGAATAAATCTTTTAAAGGTCTTGCCCTTGGCTTTTGGGTTAGGCTTATCACCAATCAGCGGTCCCCATGTCTGAAATTCCTCGACATTCTCCAGCATAATCACTCTAGGTCTTACCAGCTTTGCCCATTTAACCGCTACCCATGCAAGTCCTCTTATGCTCTTGCTTACTGGTTTACCGCCCTTTGCCTTTGAAAAATGTTTGCAGTCTGGAGAGAACCATGCAAGAGCTACCTTTCTGCCCTTGCATGCTTCAACTGGGTCAACTTGCCAAACATCTTCGCAATAGTGCTTGCTCTCTGGGTGATTCGCCCTGTGCATTGCTATGGCTGCTGGGTCATGATTGATTGCAATGTCTACGCTTTTTCCTGTTGCCATCTCAATGCCGGTACTTGCCCCACCGCCACCGGCAAAGTTGTCAACGATTATCTCACTAAACAAGCTCATAGTTTTCACCTTACCCTCATAGAAAAGCCATTGTCTTTAAGCCACTTGCCAGCTTTTTCTTTTGTCTGCTTGCTTATGGTCGTGATAGCAAGAGCACTTTTGCAGAGTGTAGCCATCTGCACTTTTGGTGTCGCCTTTTCAATGCCAAGACAGCACCCATATTCTTTGCAACATTTGAGAAGTGCCTTTACATCAAGGTTTTCTATTGCCTTGTCTCTATCTTCCACAAAAGTACGAAAAGTAATTATATCCATCAACTTAGTTCACCTCTTCCAAATCTGCCTTGCATTTATTTTTTCCTCCGGAGTGTGCCGATTATAACGGCACTTATATTCGTCATTGCACACCTTGCCATCCTGATAGCAAATAAAAATTTGCTGTGAGTAGACTTGCTCTGCTCTCTTATGCTTCTTGCTGTCTATTCTCCTAAACTTGCAATCACCCATCTACTCCACCGCCCTAATGCCGTACAATCTGCAAGCAATAGTCCTTACAAGTCGGTTCTTATTACGCAGTACAGTGTTTTCGCTGATTGCCAAGTCTTTCATAATCTCGTCAATGCTTTTATTCTCAAAATAGTAGTCAGAAATTATGTACTTGTAGGGATCTTCGCCAATGTAGTTAAGAGCCTCAGTGATAACATCAACCTCAGCTTGGTCGGCTGCTTGCTTTGCCTCAACAATTTCTATCCTGTGTTGCTGGAGTTCTTCCGGGGACATCTTCATGCCCCCGGTACTGCTCCAGAAAACTATTGACTTACTGCGACCAGGAGCACCCTCTTTTTTTAGGTCAGCAATGTCATTCGGGTACAGCTCCTCAACATTGTCGCAGAGAATAGGGTAAGCTCTTAACCGCTTTTCTGTCTGCTTAAAAACATCTTGCGGTCTGTCTTGCACCATTACCTCTTTGATGGTTGCCTTTACTGTCTCAGCTATGATGGTCTTCATTTTGTCAGACATTGCATGCCTCCTTAAATCTTTTCGTAGGTAACTACTTCGGTTGTAACTGTCTTTCTAACTTCTTTAACTCTGTAAGGGTTATCAAACACTTGATTTTCTTGCATTTCAGTTAGTCCTTTTCCCCACTCTATTGCCCACAGTTCGCTTGGATATCCCTTAAAGTAAAATACTGTCGTTACCTCTCTGTACCATCTATGGTCGTTACCTTCCATTTCTGCCACATTTTTGGTATCACTTTCATATCCAAAAGAAAGGCTGATTAGTTCTTCTTCGGTCAGCTTTTCTCCTTTTAGTAACTTTTCTCTAATTTCTGCTGTTCTATTATCCATTTTTGCCCTCCTAGGCTCCGTTGCCGTATTCACCTTTATACTCTAGTTTTTGAATCTCTACTATTTTTCTAATTGCAACAAATTGAGTTTCCATACCTTCATACTCACCCTCTGCTATGGTATAAATAGCATTCTTGGCATTAAGCTCGTCTTGTGTTTCTTCAACAAGTTCGTCTATCTCAGCAAGTGCCTTTACCATGGTTGCATTTTTTGCATTCTGGTTTTTGACCAATGCTCTGGCATAGGCTCTTTTATATTTTGCATTAGCATAGGCTACATCTGTCTTGTATGTACTAAGTTGGTCAGCAAGCTTGCTCATGTTGTTGGCTAAGAATTGCAAGGCATTCTGTAAATCATTTGTTGTAGGTTTCTCTGGTAGCTTGTAATACTGTGTCATTGCCCTTTGCCCTCCAATAGCGGTAATGTGCCCTGTGCCCTGTCACCATTGATATAATTCTCTGCCTCATTTAAAAGCTCTCTGAGCATTTTTTCACCGGGCGAGCATGAGTTATTCACCATAAAGGAATAAGTCGGCTCAGCAGCTAAATCTGCCACTCCAGAGCGAGCACTGTAAGTTATCTTTGCCTTAATGTCAGTAACATCACCAGTGTTGTCTGTGTATACCAGTTTCAATGCCTTTAGTCCGAAGCGGTTATCTTTAGGCTTGACACCAAACTCTTTTAGCAATGCACCAGCGAAGCTGTCGACTGCTTTAACAAATTCGGCTGTCGGTAATTCTGGAGAGCTGTATAAAATTTCCTCACTCTCACCATCTTTCGCAATGTTCAACTTCTTTGCATAAGAAATGTCTATCCTCTTGTCACCAATTGCAATGTTAGTAATATTCATTCGTATAACCCCCTAAGGTAATTTATTATTTTTTCTCTAATCTCTTGACTGCATTTGCCAAAATGCCTTTCGTAGTGGCACCCATTGCAAAGGGTTGCCATCTTTTCTTTCTCATCAGATTTGTCTGCTCCTTGTGGCTCATGGTGGCTCTTGGTGCCCTCTGGCACATAAGCACCACAGATAATGCAGTGTTCATGGTCTCTTGACCACACCTCATGCACAAGCTTCTTCAAAGCCTTACCATGTAGCCTTACTCTTTTATGCTTCGGGAACATTGTCAAAATGGAATGTCATCGTCCGGCGGTGGCAACTTTCCAAATTCAGACATTGGCGTGTCAGCAGTTTTCTTCTCAATAAATTCAACTCTGTCGGCTATGACTTCTGACACCCATCTCTTTGTGCCATCTTTTTCGTAGCTTCTAATCTGCAATCTGCCCTCAGCAAGCAGCCTATGACCTTTGCTTAAACTGTTTCCGCAAAGCTCTGCCGGTTTGCCCCAGACTACAACATTGATAAAGTCAGCTTCTTTCTCACCATCTTTGTTTTTAAAAGGTCTGTCTACTGCAAGAGTAAATGTGCAGACTGTTTTGTCACTCGGAGTAACTCTGACCTCAGGGTCTTTGACAAGTCTGCCCAGCAATATGATCCTATTCATGCAACACACCCTCTTTCTTTAGCATTTCTAAAATTCTTTTTTTATTTTTTTCTGCTTCTTTCTTTGCTCTGAAACAATTACCAACCTTGTAACACTGCAAGCATGCTGTGCTTACATCAAGCCATTCTGCACTTTCAATCATTCCCGAACAAGTAACATAATAAAATCTGTCGCCGTCTTTCGGTTTCCACGGAGTTTTGACTACTTCAAGAACATCAAGTATTAAATTCAAAAAAACTTGTTGAGCAGTATCTCCGCTTTTTGTGATATCTCTTTTCCAGCGAAAAACATTGTCAGTAAAGAAAAAATAACCAGGATAGCCTTTGATAGTAAATTTTTCATTTACTTCCAGCTTTAAAGCTTTTCTTACTGCGGGAATGCAATTCATTTTTCTACCCCCTTGAACATTTTTTTTACAACTTCTTGACTATATTGCTCAGCCTCTTCTTGCGTTTTAAAGCAATTACTGAATTGATAAAAAACAAGGTCGATTGTTCCGCCAAACCAACGGTCATGTCCTACCTCGCCATTCTTATTTACAAAATAGTATCGTTCACCTTGCTGTGGTAACCACGGCAATTTGATAATATCTTTTTCCCCAAGAAGAACGTCTGCCAAAAGGCTGGAATTGTCACCATATTCTTGCCCATCTATGGGAGAAGTCCATATAAGCTCTTTTTCTGTAAAATGAAAATCCCCTTCTAAAAAAGACAGTTTAAACTTTTCATTAATTTCCAAGCCTAATATTTTTGCGATTTGTGGTATATAGTTCATTTACTTGACCCCCTTTAGACATCTCATAAGAGCAATGTTGGCACCGACAAAGAAGTCAAATGTATCTTCTGGAGAACACTTGGCAATTCCCTTTTTGCCGTTCCAGACTGCTGTGACTGTGTTGTCATTTCTAAAAATTAAAACTGTCTGTTCATCAATGTGATTAGCAAGAGAAGTTACATTAGCTTTTTCTATTTCAGTGTCTTTGCAAAGTCTATAAAGTTTACTATTTACTTCATAGTTCTTTCCTAACAAGATGGCTCTTTCTTGATTGCACATTACGTCTACATCATTTGTTAAATATAGCCTTGCTATTGGTCTCACTGATATGTCTGAACCATAGTCATAAGATGATTCAGCCACAACTTCGCAAATAGCATTACGACCTGTAATAAGATATCCATCTGAACAGCAAACAATTTTGTCTCCGACTTTAAACTTTGGCTTTTCTGCAATTTTCTCAGATTGTTTATCTTCTATTTTTGACAGTTCAAACTCGGTAAAGTAATAGCAAACATTTTCTTTTGTACCCTTAAAATATTTGTTTTTGCCTTTGTGAAAAAACGGCAAATAAGATGACTTTCTTTCGTCAAGCTTTACTATGTAGCAAGGCTCATTAATACTGCCAGATAAATCAAAGGCAGACATTGTGCCAACAAAAATAACAGTGCCAGCTCCATATAAGCCGTCTATTGTCATAACTCTGTCACCAACATTGAATTTATGCTTTAGCTCTACAACCATATTCTGTTCTATCCACCATCTTCCATCATCAAAGCTCGGCACTAATTTAAGGTCTTGTACGAAAAATCCATTGCCTTCTTCTTTCATGACTTTTACTAGAGTTCCCTCTGGCAACATGTTGTCTGCCCCTACATTTTTCACAACATATAATTTATTTTTATCCATGATTTTATCCCCCTATAATTTAGTAACTGCTACAACTACGGCACCATCTGCATACTTATTGCTATAAATTTTGCTTGTATAGTTTGTTACGACTTGATTATCGTCCTTGTAAACTACACCAGACATTGCGTCCCACACTGCCTTTTCAATGTTGTCATTATCTGGTTTTTTTGCTGGTAGCAATTTACCAGCTAATGCCTCTGCTCTCATTGCCTTGTTAAATTTCTGCGGTACAGGAAAGCATGCAAGTATTTCAATTTTTATGGGTCCCTCTGTATAAGTAAAACCTTGCGACATCATTGCACACTTGGCTATCCACTTGGTCTCTTTGGCATAGTCAACAGCTTTCTTGCTTTTGAACACTACGCCGTATTTACCAACCCTTGCTCTTGGCTGGCCCATTGGGTGCTGCTCAACAGTAAAGACTAGCTTGTCATTATTCATTTGCTCATCTCCATTGGCTTGACAGCACTCTTTTGTGGCAATGACTTTGCTGTCACCTTTTGCAGTAATGACTTTAGCTTGCTGTTATCTGGCAATGCCATTATGATGTTTGTGTTGGTCTTTGCCTCTGACTTTCTCTTGACTGCAAGATTATAAAAATCTCTAAACTGTGCTCTGATAATGCTCTGCTCAGTGGCAAGCATTTCATAGATTGTTTGCCACCCCATGTTATTGACTGTCTCAGTGATTGCCTCACTGTCAAATTTTGGGTGTTCATAAGGCGGTGTGTCCTTGACTGCCTTCATGACAATACCCCAAGCCTCGTCAGCATTCAGAGGTCTAATGCCGGTTGCTGTGCTTGAAATGCTTTCACAGTTTTCTCTAATCTCTGCAATGCTGGGTATAAACTTGCTTTTAAGAATAATCTTTTTTACTGCGGAAAATATAAGCTCTGGATCTAAGTCGCTTAACATCTCCACATAAAACTCTAATTGACTATCGTCAAAGTCTTTCTTATAAGCAATTTGCAAAGGTGCTAGTGCTTTAAGAATTTGTCTTTTGTCCATTCTCTTGCTCCTCTCTTTCATACTTTGCCATCAGCCTGTCTACTACGGACATTGCCTCAGCCTTACCTTTTTTCTTTTGTGCTAAAGGCAAAGGTGCAAAATTTTGATAATGACCGCCTATTGCTCTGCCAATAATTTGCATTTGCTCACTTTCAACATTTGTGTAGCTTTGCAAAGTTTTAAGACAGTAATCAAACTCTTTTGCATTAAGTGGAAAATTGGTAGTCCTACGCATATCAACATAATCAGTTAAAGCTTGTCTGACTTCTTGGTTTTCGGAGAATTGAGCAATGGAATCAGCAATTTTATCAACTTCACTCTTGTTATTTGTTTTATTGTTTACTTGTTTATTTGTTAATATATTAGTATGTTCTTCGCTTGTTCTCCGCCAGTTCTCCGCCAGTTCTCCGCTGGCTCTCCGATTTGTTCTCCGCTTTTGTTCTTTGCTTTGGTATTTATCCCAATTCAGCAAGGTAATTAGCGTACTTCTGTTACTGCCTTGTTCTTCGATTTGTTCTCCGTTTTTTAGGTCTTTTAAAATTCGGAGTAGCTGTTGGTATGAGACATTGAGTATCTGTGCGGTCTCTGAGACCTTTAAAATCAACTGACCAGGTTTCAAGATTATTTCTTTACCGGCAAAAAAAGCTCTAGTTTCATTGTCATAAACAGCATGCCCAAGCAGCCAACAAAACACGAAAAAATGATTGTTTGTTTTCGTAACGACAGGATTGTCAAAGATTTTTCTGTACATCAAGAAAAAACCATTTGCTACCATAACATCACCTACTAACTGCCTTGCTTGTCCAAGATTGCATTTATAAACGGCTTTGCGTCCTTATATAGTTTGTTGTCATAAAGCTTGCCCAACTGCTCGACAGTCAAATTATTGACATCAACCATGCCTTCTTTCGTCAGAACCTTGCAAGTTTTGCCGTCTATTTCTACATATTTTGATTTTGAGGTCGTTTTAGGTGTAGGCTTAGGTGTTTGCTCAGGCGGTGTACTTTGAGGCGGTGTGCCGTAATTATGAGAGTTAAGTCCCCATGTAAAGCGTACCTTTTCATGTTGGTCTACTAATGTCAGACCAGTAATTTTTCTTCTGGTCTCTCCTGTATCTTCATTGACAACATCATTGCTATAAGCAATGTCTTTTACATGCAATGTTACATATGTACTGAGTTTCTCTTTCGAATTGATGTATAGGTCACTCTTGCTATACTCAACCTTGATTTTGGGTGAGGTGTAAAGTTCACGACCAATTCCCCAGTTGACACCGGCTCTCTTAAATGCGTCAGAAGCTTCTCCTTTTTCTGCCTGTGCTTCACTTTCAATACCCACATCTTCTTTTTCAACCCATTCACCTTGGTCATTCTTGACAGCAATAGTACAAAATAGATTGCCCTTTATTTCATGATGGTGTCTCTGCCAATTTTCAGCACCGAAAAATCTGTCAAGAATATCCATGTCAACACGGGCATTTTTATATAGAAGATAGTAGGCTGTTGCTTTTTCTTCATTACCGAAAATTTGTTGTATTCTGACTTGTATATCTTCTGGCTGCAACAATGGCATAATTTTTTTTTGCAATGTGTTACTCATTAAAGACCACCCGCCTTAACATAAAAATTGTCTGGCCCTGCCGGTGTTACCTTAACGCCATCAACGACCTCTCCATCTTTGGTCACATAAGTGTCGCCAGATAAAATCAATTCTTTCTTCATGCCAGACCAGTCAACGCTTTCCTTAACTTTTACAAATTCCGGCAAGCTTGACTTGGCAAACTGCAAGAGCTTTGTATCATCTCTTTCGACAGACGGCTGAGCCTTTCGGAAACCAACAGTACCATTCGGCAGCTTGATTGACCTTAGCTTGCTACCTTCCAGCTGTTTCTCAGCATAAGGTCTTAGCAACATCTCAAAACTTGCTTTCCTGTTCTCCTGTTCCTCAACCATTGTCATTAAGTAGGTGTCAAGCTTTGCCTTTTCCTCAGCAACAAATTTTTGGATCTCGCTAATCTTGCTTTCACACTTGGCAATCTTTCTTATGCACCAATCAGCGGAGCTGTTGTCCTTGACTTCAAATTTCCCAGACTGCTTATCAACAAAATCTTCAAAGCTCTCTTTTATTTCATTCATGGCTTTCACCCTCCAATTTTTCTTTTTCTTTCTTTTTGGCTTCATAGTATCTATCCCACTCGTCATAATTCATGCAAGTAAAATAAATACCGCAGTAAAGTTTTGCATGGTTGCCTTGCTTGTTGTCATAAACTTCCTTAGCTTCAAGTGCTTTATATTCTGCCTCAGTAAGGCTGACTACCCAATGCGGTGCAGACTTCATGTTGTCATCTCTGACAAGGCTTATTTCACCATTGTGAAAAGTTCTACTAATAAAATCTTGTACAGCCATTAAAGATGTTTCCAAGTCCTGTGCTTTAGTAATGACATTGTCCGTCTGGACATGATAGTTAATATTGAAATTCATTTTTATACCCCCTATAATTGACAATCATTTTTTAAAACGATAAAATATTTATGGTTTGTTTAATCAAGCTGGCTGTTGACCTTCTCCGTCAACGGCCTTTTCTTTTTCTGTGGCATAATCGGCAAGAAGTTTTGCAAATGCTTCAATTATGCTATCTGGTAAGCTACCCTCCTTTGTAATTGCACCGCTTGTGCGGTCAAGTTTGATTTTCATATCGGCACCCCTTTCATAAAAGCTTTAGAATCAAGTCGGCAAGGCTATCAAGAGAACCTATGCAGATAAAGAACAAAATAGCCTCAATGGTGAAAATGATATTGTCGCTCAGTTCTTGCTTTTTCCGCAGTTCTCTTTGTCTGCGTTTTATGTAGCAGTAACCGGCAAGATGTAGATTAAGTTTTGTTGCATAATCTTTTTGGCTGACCATAGTTGTCTCCTTTTCAACTTAAAGTTTAAATTTTGGGCAAAGAAATATAATCGGGGTTGATTTTGTACAGCTTACAAAGTACAACAAAATTAGCTGAATCAATCTTAGTCTTGCCTTTTTCCCAATTAATAATTGTTTGCTTGCCCTTGTGCATTTTACCCGCCACTTGGTCTTGCGTAAGCTCTGCATTTACTCTCGCAGAAGCTAAAGAAATTCTAAAAGGTACTTTCATTTTTGCACCTCCTCTCTTTTAACAATCTAATTATAATTAAACTTTAAGTTTAAGTCAATACTTTAAGTTAAAAAATATTGTTTTATGTCTTGAAATTATAAACTTTTAGTTTTACAATAAAGACAAGAAAAACATTGAAGGGTGTGCTAATAATGACAGAAAAGCAAATGGAAGATTTAAGGAAACAAGCAGCCTTAGACTTTGGCAGAAATTTATCCAATATTCTTAACATGCGTTCTTTAAAGCCCACTGACCTTGCTAAAATGTTAGATGTTTCAGATACTATTGTCGGTGCTTGGCTAAACGGCAACAAAATGCCTAGAATGCCGAAAATAGATAGAATGTGCGAATTATTAAGCACTAACAGAGCCTATCTTTTAAGCTCGCCTAATTCTAAAGAGCAAAGAGAACAAGGCCACTTTATGGACCCAGAAACTGCAAAGCTTGCCCAAGAGGCTTATGAGGACCCAGATGTTAAGGTCTTATTGAAAGCAAAGAAAAATTTACCGCCGGAAGTTATTAAGAGATTTATTGACATGATTAAGGAAATTGACAAAGAGCATTAATGCAAGAGGGTGTCTTGAATGAGGGTTGTTTATATTGATTTACCTTATGAAATTTATGGTTTTATTCGGGAAGATATTGATGGTTTTCAGACAGTGGTAATTAATTCACATTATAATTTTGAAACTGCTATTGAAACATATAAGCATGAGAATAATCATGCTTATGACTTTGGTCAAGATTATGATGTTAATATGCTTGAGAAAATAAGGAATGAATAAGGGGTGATTTAGGAATGAAAAAATGTCCTTTCTGTGGTATGGCTCTTGATAGCAATGCTGAGTATTGTAAGTTCTGTAATAAAGAATTACCGAGAGATACATTTTTTAAGAAGCATAAGCTTTTGATTTTTCTGTTGCCTGTCATATTAATTTTCATGCTGTTCCAAAGCTGTGGCAGTGACAGCAAAAGAGCGACTGTTCCTAAGTCAGAAACATACACTCCTAAGTCAGTGCAGACAGACACAAAAAATGCTTTACAAAGTATTGAGCTAAAAGATTATAAAGCTGTCATATCTTCGACAGGGCACTATGTTAATATTGATGGATCAGTTAAGAACACAGGAACACATGCAGTTCAATTCATAAAATTGCGTTTTGTTTCTTATGGTGATAATGGTGCCATTGTAGACAGCTCCGAGTTTTATGTAAATGGAGAAGTAAGACCTGGTGAGAGCAAAACTTTTACGCACATGGTCAAAAAGACAGGCACAGGAAAGTATAATATTTCTTTAGAGCAAGCAAGGTTCAAATAAAAAAAGACCACCCAGCACTGCAATGCTGAATGGTCGGTGTAGGTTCCCTCATACGCAAGGGGTGAAGTCTACCCTTTTATTTTAACACATATTAGTAAAAGGAGAAATAAAAAAATGAAATTAAGAGCAGCCATATATGCCCGCTTTAGTAGTGAAAATCAACACGAGGAAAGCATTGAGGCACAAGTGCAAATCTGCAAAGAGTATTGTAAAAAGAAAGGCTATACAGTAGTTAAGCTGTACACTGACGAGGCTAAGAGTGGCACCACCACAAAAAAGCGTGACAGCTATAAGCTAATGCTGGAGGACGCAAAGCGTGATGTATACGACATAATCATATTTCACAAGATAGACCGCAACGCCCGCAATGAGAATGACTACTATAATTTTAAGAATGAGATTTTGTCACTAGGCAAACAATATGCCTATGCTGGGCAATCTTTGGACGCTTCACCAGAAGGTCAGCTCATGGAAAATAACCTTGTAGGCTTTGCAGCCTATTTTAGCAGAAACCTGAGCAAAGAAGTTAAAAAAGGGCAGATGGTGAGAGCTGAGAAAGCCATGTTTTTAGGTGGCATTCCTCCGCTTGGTTACAAGGTGGAAAATCAGAAATATGTAATTGACACAGACACCGCCGGTGCTATCAGAATGATTTTTGAATTGTATAATGATGGGTACGGATATACTTACATAATTAATAAATTGAACAGTTCCGGCTATAAGACTAATCGTGGTATAAGCTTTGGTAAAAATTCTTTGCATGACATTCTTATTAATGAAATTTACAGGGGCACCTATACTTTTGGCAAACGAATTAAGATACTAGGCAAAGGTAATTCGCATAGATGGAATAAAAACCCATACAGAATTGAGAATGCTGTGCCACCCATCATAAGCGACATGCTCTGGCAAAGTGTTCAAGGAAAAATGTTGCGGAGAAAGAAAGCACCCGGCTCATTTTCAGCGAAGGTGCCCTATCTGCTCTCTGGTCTCATTGAGTGTCCTAAGTGTCATGGCAAAATGGCTGGGTACTCCTACAATACCCATGGTTATAAATATTACTATTATAAATGCGTGAAGCAGTGCAATCATGGCAAGTCAGCTTGTGACAGTGAAAAGCTACCAAAGACAGAAACGGAAAGAAATGTTTTATATATGCTTAGCAAAGCCATCACGCCAGAGGACATGAAAAAAATTATTGTCTTGGCTCTGGAAAGGTATAGCACGAACGCCAATAGCATATCAAAGCAGATTGCAGAGCTCAACAGTCAGAAAACCAATGCAACCAAGAAATTAAATAACCTTTATAAAGTCATAGAAGGCGGTATGGCAGACGAATTTGACCTACATAGGTTATCTATCATAAAGAACGAAATAAGAGCCGTAGAGACAAAATTAGGCACCATGAGCAGTAATGATGTAATGCTCTCCCCAGAAAGTATGCTCATGTATTGGAACGACCTTATTAATAATCTGCAAAAGGAACGAGAGCCAAGCGTACTCAAGTCTTTGCTCAATGATGTAGTGAAAAAGATTGTGGTTACAGAAAATTTTATTGATGTTGATGTCGGTGAGGAATGTCAGAGCTTGGGTCGTCACGCCTTGGCGCTACCACCGATATTCCCTAACAATTCATATAAATAGAAAAACAAAAAAAATTAGCCTATCCATTCGTGGATAGGCTTTTTTCTGTGCAATTTAATATTTTACCTTCATGAGATAAAGTCCCTGAGGAGGAGCCGGTTTTTCAATGGCTTCTCTTTCTTTTTCTGCCAGCAGCTGAGCAAAATCTTCAGGAGTAAGCTTACCCTCTCCTACTCTCACCAAGGTTCCTACTAAGTTACGTACCATTCGGTACAAGAAACCGTCACCGGTAATGGTAAAAGTAATATCATGGCCTTTTTGCTGCCACTTGGCTTTGGTAATAGTCCGTACCGGATTTTTATTAGCAGCTCCGGAATTACGGAAGGTAGAAAAATCGTGAGTACCCAGTAATAAGTCGGATGCTCGTTGCATCTTTGCCACGTCTAGCACAGCATTTAACTGCCAGGCATAATGCTGCAAGCAAGGGTCCGGTCTTTCCGTCAGCTTAATTTTGTACTGATAGGTTTTTTCCACAGCGTCATAACGAGCATGAAATTCTTCACTAACGCTTGCACCCTTTACTACCACAATATCAGAAGGCAACAAATGGTCCAGGGCCTGCGGTATTTTGTCAGCAGGAAACTTGGTTTTGCTGGTAAAAGACACCACTTGGCCTTGGGCGTGCACACCGGTATCTGTACGGCCTGCCGCCTGCACATTAATTTCATCCTGCAGCAGAGTGGACAGAGCTTTTTCCAAAACCTGTTGTACTCCTACGCCATTTTTTTGACGTTGAAAACCGTTATAGTTGGTGCCATCATAGGCTACTGTCAGCTTATAAGAGAACATAAATTACTTCCCCATTTCATAAACGCAATAACTACCAACACAGCTATTATGATAACGCCTGCTTCATAATCCTTGCCGGCTAAACGTAATTGGTGCATCCTGGTACGACCTTCGCCGCCTCTGTAGCACCGAGCCTCCATGGCCAAAGCCAGCTCATCAGCTCTGCGGAAGGAGCTGATAAATAAGGGTATAAGAATAGGCAGCATATTTTTAGCCCTTCTTATAATATTACCGCTGGCAAAATCTGCTCCCCTGGCAATCTGTGCCTTCATGATCCTATCTGTCTCTTCCAGCAAAGTTGGAATGAACCTTAAGGCAATGGTCATCATCATGGCCAGTTCATGAGCAGGTACTCCCAGCTTCTTAAAGGGCTTCATTAAATCTTCAATACCATCTGTAAGTACAATGGGAGAAGTAGTTAAAGTTAAAATAGAAGAAATTAAAAGCAAGAGAATAAGTCTGAGCGACATCTTAATACCAAGAACAATGCCTTCCCTGGTAACATTAAAAATATACCAGCTCCAGATAGGTTTCCCCTGACCACTAAAAATATGAATTACCAAGGTTAAGACAATGATGATCCAAAGAGGTTTTATGGATTTTAACAGGACACGCATAGATAGTCCGGACACGAGACCCACTATCAGCACGAAAGCCAAAAGTAAGCCATAGGATAAGGCGCTTTCTGCCATGAAAATAGTTATCATGAAAACAAAGGTAGCTATAATCTTAGTTCTGGGGTCCAGCTTATGTACAAAGGATTTTCCCGGGTAATATTGCCCTAATGTAATATCTGTCAGCATTAGTTCCACCCCTTTGCTTTTTTGATAGCTGTGACCAGCTCCGTTTTAGTAAGAGGCAAACCTTCCACCTTAAGACCGGCGGTTTTTAATTCTGTGGTTAATTTAACGCTTTCCGGCACATCCACCATCGCACCGGTCAGCTCTTCCCTGGATTTAAGGAAAATATCCCTGGTTTTACCATCCAGGCGAAGCTCTCCACCGGACATCACCAAAATTCTCTGGGCATAGAGAGCCGCTTCCTCCATGCTATGGGTAATTAAAATAACGCCAATATGACGGCTGTTAAAAATCTCCATCAGCTGTGCAAAAACATTATCACGACTTTGGGGATCTAAGCCGGCACTAGGCTCATCCAAAATAAGATAGTCAGTTTCCATGGCGAAAATACCTGCCATGGCTACCCTACGCATTTGTCCACCTGATAATTGGAAAGGAGACCGGTTAGCAAAGGTGTCAAAATCCAACGACACTACTGCCATGGCTCTCCGTACTGCTCCATCTACTTCTTCAGGTGTTTTGCCCTGATTTCTGGGACCAAAAGCAATATCTTCATAAACAGTTTCTGCAAACAGCTGCTCCTCAGGATACTGGAACACCATTCCTACTTTCTGACGAGCAGATTTAGCTTTTGGAGAGCTTTCGTTCACATCTATACCATCTATGCATACTTGTCCCTTGGAAGGCTTCAAAAGCCCGGCAATGTGTTCTGCCAAGGTGGACTTGCCACTACCTGTTTGACCTATGACAGCTACAAACTCCCCTTTATCTATGGTAAGGTTCACTTCTTTAAGAGCCTGCTGAGCAAAAGGAGTTTTAGGCGTATAAGTATATGAGACATTTTTTATTTCGATGGACATAAAGCCTCCACTAATTCCCGGTGGGTAATGATTTTAGAAGACAAACCGGGCTCATAGGAAGAAAGCTCGCCTGCAACTTCTGCAGCCAGAGGAACTTCCAGTCCTAATTTCTTCAGAGTTTTTACCTGGCTGAAGATTTCTCGAGGTGAACCCTGCAAAGCGATTTTCCCCGCATTCATAACAACGATTCTATCAGCTAAAATAGCTTCTTCCATTCTATGTGTTATATAAACAATGGTAATATGCTTATCTTTGTTTAAGCTTACAACAGTTTTTACTATTTCCTGCCTGCCAACCGGATCTAGCATAGCGGTAGGTTCATCAAAAACAATACATCTCGGCTCCAAGGCTAAAATACCTGCAATGGCTATTTTTTGCTTTTGGCCGCCTGACAAGCGATGAGGAGCCTGTTTGCTATAGGCAGACATACCAACAAGAGCCAGGGCTTTCTGAACTCTGGGCTCTATTTCTTCTGACGGCACGCCAATATTTTCCAGACCAAAGGCTACATCTTCTTCTACAATGGCAGCTACAATCTGATTATCAGGATTTTGAAAAACCATCCCTACCTGCTGTCTGATTTTCCAATGATTTTCTTCGTTTTTAGTATCATAGCCGGCTACTATGCAGCTACCGGAGGAAGGCAACAATAAAGCATTAAAATGCTTAGCCAAGGTAGATTTACCACTACCATTGGAACCAATAATAGACACAAATTCCCCTTGGTCAACAGTAAGGTCAATACCATCTAAAGCGGTGAGCTCACGATTCTGCCCATCCAGATAGCAATGTTTTAAATTTTGGACTTGAATAATAGGTGCCATTCTTACCTCCACGAAGTTATATTATATATGGAAAAGCACTACCTAGTCAAATCAGGTTAACCAATCTTTAGCATCTTCTCAGCCTTTCTGCCTTATGTTATAATTAAGCATCTCACAGCTCAGAAACAACTACTTTTAAGGACAAAGGAGTGACTTTTATGATTAACAAAGAACGTCTCTTGAACAGATTCTTAGAGTATGTACAAATTGATAGCGAATCAACTAACGAAAAAAACATGGGTGAACGCTTAGTCAAAGACTTAACCGCCCTAGGTTTGGAAGTTCACACTGACCAAGCCGGCAGTAAAATTAATTCCAATGGTTTTAATGTTTATGCCCGCTTAAAAGGCACCTTGCCCGGTGAACCTCTAATTTATTCTTCTCATATGGATACTGTAATTCCAGGCAAAGGCGTAAAACCACAAATCAAAGATGGCGTCATTTATTCAGACGGTACCACTATTTTAGGTGGCGATGACAAATCAGGGCTAGCATCTATTGTGGAAGCGCTTACCGTCATTAAAGAAAATAATCTTCCCTGCCATACCACAGAAATTGCTTTTTCCATTAGCGAAGAAATCGGTATGCTAGGTGCCAAGAATATGGAATATGATTGGTTCACGGCTAAAAAAGCTGTAGTACTTGACCACGGTGGTCCCATTGGTGACATTGTTAATCAAGGTCCAGGACAATTAAAATTATTTGCTACCATAATCGGTCGTGCCGCTCATGCCGGTTTAGCTCCCGAAAAAGGCATTAATGCCATTGCCGTTGCTGCCAAAGGTATTGCCAAGATGAATCTTTTACGTATTGATGAAGAAACTACTTGCAATCTGGGAACCATCAAAGCAGAAGGACCCACTAACATTGTTGCTCCCAAGGTTGAAATCATCGGTGAAGTCAGAAGCCGCGATCTAAATAAGCTAAACGCTCAGGCTAAACACATGGTTGATTGCCTGCAACAAGCTTGTGATGAAGCAGGTGCAAAATTGGAGTGTGAATTAAAGACCAACTATGTCAGCTTCAACGTTCCTAAGGACGATCCTTTCATCCAAAGAATCTCCAAGGTCTACGAAGCTATTGGTTGCAAGGTTTCCGTCATGGCCGGCGGTGGTGGCTCTGATGCCAACATCTTCGCACTTCACGGCATTACCCCTATTATTTTAAGTACCGGTATGACCAATGTGCATACCACTGCAGAATGCGTAAAAATTACTGATATTGAAACAACTGCAGAATTTGCTCTGGGCCTTATGACAAAAGAATAAAAAGCTGGCAGGTTTGCTTACCTAAGGCGACATTGCCGAGGACCGGCCAAGAATAAGTTTTATCCATAAAGCCGGCCGCATGGCGACAGTCGCCGTGGTAACAAACTGACAGCCTATATTTGCAAAAAAATAACCTGCACAAAATTGTGCAGGTTATTTTTTATATTATTTTACTAATTCCAAAATAGCCATTGGGCAAGCATCACCACGACGAGGTTCAGTCTTCAAAATACGAGTGTATCCGCCATTGCGGTCCTTGTATTTAGGAGCAATCTCTTCAAACAGCTTTTTGGTTGCTTCTTCATCTACGAGAAAAGCAAGAACTTGACGACGAGCATGTAGATCATTTTGTTTAGCCAAAGTAATTAACTTTGCAGCCAAACCGCTGATTTCTTTTGCTCTAATCTCAGAGGTTTCAATTCTCTCCTTTTTGAAGAAGGCGGTCATAATACTACGGAACATTGCTTTACGGTTGCTGGAATTGCGACCAAGTTTTCTGTATGCCATTTTCCATCCTCCTTCTGTTATTCTACGTCAGGCTTACGTAAATGCAAGCCTAAATCATCTATTTTTTTCTTAACCTCTTCCAGGGATTTACGACCTAAGTTGCGTACGCAAATCAGTTCGTCTTCGGTTTTATTGACAATGTCTTCAACGGTGTTGATGTTGGCTCTTCTTAAGCAATTGTTGGAACGAACAGTCAAATCCAAATCATCGATAGACAATTGCAGCACGGAAGGTTTAACTCCCTCTTCATCGGTCTTGTTCTTGGTGCCGGGACCTTGAATGGTCGGCACGCTAGTAGTCTTGAATAAATCCAAGTACTTAACAAGAATCTCAGCTGCAGAAGTTACAGCTTCGTCCGGTTTAATACTGCCATCAGTCCATACTTCCAAAGTAAGCTTGTCATAGTTGGTAACATTGCCTACCCGGGTATCGGTTACACCGAACTTAACTCTGGTAATAGGGGAATAAATAGAATCTACAGGAATGAACCCAATAGGTTGATCTTTTTCCTTGTTTTTATCAGCAGAAACATAGCCTCTGCCCACATCAACGTAAATCTCCATGTTGAGCTTAGCGCCTTTATCCAAAGTAGCAATATGCAGCTCAGGATTAAGTACTTCTGTTTCTTCATCACAAACAATATCTGCTCCGGTTACTTCTTTTTCACCGATACAGCTAATGTGAAATACCTTGGATTTAATCTCACTCTGTTCAGTAAGATCAATCTTAAAGCAAAGAGCTTTGATGTTCAGAACAATATCTGCAACATCTTCTCTGATTCCCTTAATGGTGGAAAACTCATGTAATACACCATCAATCTTAATACCTGTAACTGCCAAGCCAGATAAGGAAGAAAGAAGAACACGACGCAGACTATTGCCTAAAGTAATACCATAGCCCCTCTCCAACGGTTCCCAAACAAATTTGCCGTAACGTCCGTCCGCAGCAATTTCATTAGTAACCATCTTTGGTTTCTCAATCTCTATCATGCGAAAGCCTCCTTTTGCGCATTACCACAATACGCTTTATATATGGTGGCAAACAGTATGTTATTTAGAATACAACTCGACAACTAAATGTTCCTCAATAGGAATATCAATTTCTTCACGAGTTGGGAATCTATCTACTGTGCAGGAAAGTTTTTCTGCATTCAAGGTCATCCAAGCAGGAACGCTTTGTTTAGCCAAAGCTTCTGCTTTGCCCTTGAAATATTCTTTATCGCGGCTGCTATCCATAACAGATACAACATCTCCTGCTTTAATTACAGCAGAGGGAATGTTCAAACGCTTGCCGTTTACGGCAATGTGGCCATGAGTGACCAATTGACGTGCTTGACGGCGAGTGCTTGCTAAGCCCATACGGAAAACAACATTATCAATTCTGCGCTCTAAAAGGACTAATAGGTTTTCACCGGTAATTCCGTCCATTTGTTTTGCTCTATCATAAATGCCGCGGAATTGTCTTTCCAAAATACCATAAATAAATTTTAGCTTTTGCTTTTCGGTTAATTGATTACCATATTCACTTTTCTTACGCATTGATTTCTTTGGTTCACGATTAGATTCTTTAGCTACTCCTACGAATGCGGGAGATAAGCCCAAAGTTCTGCATCTCTTTAACACAGGTGCTCTATCAATAGCCATCTAAAATTTCACCTCCATTATACTCTTCTACGTTTAGGTGGACGACAACCATTGTGCGGAATTGGAGTTACATCTTTAATGGAGTCAACTTCCAGTCCTGCAGCTTGCAAAGCACGAATTGCGGCTTCACGACCTGCGCCCGGTCCCTTAACAAATACTTCAATTTTTTTCAAGCCATGCTCCATTGCAGCCTTAGCAGCTTGTTCAGCAGCCATTTGGGCAGCAAAAGGAGTGCTTTTACGAGAACCTCTAAAGCCCATGCCACCAGCAGAAGCCCAGCTCAAAACTGCGCCAGACATATCAGCGATGGTAACGATGGTGTTATTAAAAGTAGAACGAATATGAGCTACTCCGGATTCTACATTCTTACTTACTTTACGTTTAGTACGAACAACTTTTTTACCAGCCACTCGTTAATCCCTCCTTAAAATATTATTTCTTGCTACCTTGTGCCTTTTTCGGGCCCTTACGGGTACGAGCATTATTCTTTGTGTTTTGACCACGTACAGGAAGTCCTGCACGATGTCTACGGCCACGATAGCAACCAATTTCTTCAAGTCTCTTAATATTCATTGACTCTTCACGACGAAGGTCACCTTCAATTTTGTAGCCATGATCGAGGGTCTCACGGAGTTTAGCAATCTCAGCCTCGGTTAAATCCTTAACGCGAGTATCCGGATTAATTCCTGTTTTCGTCAATATTTCACGAGAAAGTGTAAGGCCAATACCAAAAATATACGGTAATGCATACTCAATACGCTTATCTCTCGGCAAATCAACGCCGGCAATACGTGCCATTAACAAGCACCTCCTTTTTTAGCCTTGTCTTTGTTTATGTTTAGGATTTTCGCAAATAACCATTACGCGGCCTTTGCGTTTAATTATTTTGCATTTCTCACACATCTTTTTTACAGACGGTCTAACTTTCATAATAAACCTCCTCGTGCTAGAGCTGTTATTTAAACCGGTAGGTTATTCTACCACGGTTTAGGTCGTAAGGCGTAAGCTCTACAGTTACCTTATCTCCGGGCAAAATCTTAATGAAGTTCATCCTGATCTTGCCGGAAATGTGTGCCAGAATTTCATGATCATTAGATAATTTCACTTTGAACATGGCATTAGGCAAAGACTCTAAGATTGTACCTTCAACTTCAATAGCATCTTGTTTAGACACGTTAGTACCTCCTTAATCCTTTACCGCTGCAACGATGCCAGCGTACACCTTGTCGATGTGCTGTGTACCGTCAACTTCTTTATACACGCCTTCATGTTTGTAATATTCGATAAGAGGAGCTGTTTGGCTGTGATAAGCTTCCAAACGTTTAATAACTGTTGCTTCCTTATCATCATCACGTTGATACAAAGTACCTCCGCACTTATCGCATTTACCTTCTACCGCAGGGGGATTAAAGATAACATGATAAGTAGCTCCGCAAGCCTTGCAAATGCGTCTGCCTGTTACTCTCTTTACCAGATCAGCATCAGGCACAGCAATGTTAACAGCCGCGGTAAGCTTTAGTTTTAAATCTTTTAGAATTCCGTCTAAAGCAACTGCTTGTTCTTTAGTTCTGGGAAAACCATCTAAAATAAAACCTTGCTTAGCACAATCCGGCTGGGCTAATCTTTCCTTCACAATACCAATGGTAACTGCGTCAGGAACAAGTCCACCGGCGTCCATATATTTTTTGGCTTCTTTTCCAAGCTCTGTCCCATTTTTTACAGCCGCACGGAACATATCTCCCGTTGAAATGTGCAGAACTGAAAAATCAGCAACTAATTTTTCTGCTTGGGTTCCTTTACCCGCACCCGGAGGTCCCATCAATAGAATATTCATAGTGCCACTCTCCTATTTCATAAAGCCCTGATAGTGTCTCATAAGAACTAGGGACTCTACTTGTTTCATTGTATCGAGGGCTACGCCAACTACGATTAACAGAGCTGTACCTCCGAAATAAATTCCGGAAATGCCCGTAATCCAAACAATGATGTTAGGCATCACGGCAATGAAAGCCAGGAATATAGCACCTGCTAAAGTTATTCTAGTCATTATCTTATCCAAATAATCAGTTGTTGGTTTACCAGGTCTCATACCGGGAATAAAGCCACCAAACTTCTTAATGTTGTCTGACATATCTGCTATGTTGAGGCTTACGGCCGTATAGAAATATGTGAAGAAGATAATTAATAAAACATAAACTGTGGTTTGTAAAGGTGAACCCCATTGAAAATAGCCGGCAATTTTTTGTACCCAGGGTACTTTAATAAACTGAGCTATCGTTATAGGGAACATCAATACGGAAGAAGCAAAAATAATAGGAATAACGCCAGCTTGGTTAACCTTTAAAGGAATGTAGCTGGTATGACCACCATACATCTTGCGACCCACAATTCTCTTAGCGTATTGCACAGGAACTTTCCTGTGGGCAATAGTGATAGCTACAACAAAAGCAACCATCAAAAGAGCAATTACTGCGAATAAAATGATGTTTAAGATACTAATTGTTCCGGCATTTAAATACTGGAACATGGTATGCAAACCATCCGGCAGACGGGAAACGATACCTGCGAAGATGATTAAGGAAATACCATTTCCTATGCCTCTTGCGGTGATCTGCTCGCCAATCCACATTAAGAAAATCGTACCTGCAGTTAAGGTAATGGTAATCATAGCATAAGAGAAAAAGCCAGGATTGTTAATAGCTGCTCTCAAACCATAAGCCATACCAACTGCTTGGATAACACCAAGACCAACTGCTGCATAACGGTTTATCTTGTTGATTTTTTGCATTCCCTCTGCCCCTTCTTTTGACCATTGTTCCAAGGAAGGAATAACTACTGTCAAAAGTTGAGTAATAATGGAAGCATTGATATAAGGGGTAATGCTCATAGCAAAAATAGAGAATTTACTTAATGCGCCACCGGAAAACATATCTAACAAACCGAAAAGATTACCGCTGGTGAAAAGTCTCTCTATCATAGCCGCGTTAACCCCTGGAACAGGGATGTGTGTTCCAGCCCTAAATACGACAAACATGGCTAACGTAAATAATACTTTCCGCCTAAGTTCCGTAATCTTGAAAATATTGTTGAGGGCTGATAACAATTAAATCACCTCTATTTTCCCACCGGCAGCAACGATTTTTTCCTCAGCACCCTTGCTAAAGCCCATAGCCTTTACGGTAAGTTTCTTCTTTAGCTCACCATATCCAAGAATACGAACGCCATCGCGAATATTCTTAACAAGACCGGACTCAATCAGAGTAACAGGATCAACTTCTGTGCCATCTTCAAAACAATTTAAATTGCCCACATTAACTTCAGCGTAGGCAACACCAAATTTATTATGGAATCCACGCTTTGGAACGCGCAAATATAAAGGTTTTTGACCACCCTCGAAACCAGGGCGCTTAACGCCGCCAGAACGAGCATGTTGGCCTTTTGAACCTTTGCCTGCAGTTTTACCCAAACCGGAACCGATACCACGACCTGGACGGACGTGTTTCTTTCTAGAACCGGGTGCGGGAGATAATTCATGCAAATGCATTTACAGCACCTCCTTATTTAAGCTTTCACTTCTTCTACCTTCACCATGTGTTCAACTTTGTGAATCATGCCGCGAATAGTAGGTGTATCTTCTTGTACTACACTAGTACGAATTTTACCTAAACCCAATGCCTTAACGGTAAGTTGTTGATCTTTCTTAAAACCGATTAGGCTGCGAGTTAGCGTAATTTTAATTTTTGCCATAATAAGCAGCCTCCTAGTCTAATAATTCTTCTACAGTCTTACCACGTAATGCAGCTACATCTTTAATGTTCTTCAAGGATTGTAAGCCTTGGATGGTAGCACGTACTACGTTATTGGGGTTATCGGAACCTTGGCTCTTGGTCAAGATATCACGAACACCGGCTAATTCCAATACCGCACGAACAGGACCACCGGCGATAACTCCGGTACCTTCCATAGCAGGTTTTAAGAATACTTTGCCAGCGCCATAAACACCAATTACTTCATGAGGAATGGAAGTTCCCTTCAAAGGAACGCTCACGATGTTCTTCTTTGCGTCGTCAACGCCCTTACGAATTGCTTCAGGGACTTCAGCAGCCTTACCCAGGCCCATGCCTACATGACCGTTTTCATCACCAACGACAACCAAAGCAGAGAAAGAGAAACGACGTCCGCCTTTTACAACTTTAGCAACACGGTTGATGAATACGACTTTTTCTTTAAAGCCATCATCTTGTTTTTCGAAATTCGGCACTTTTTTTCCTCCTCCTCTTAAAATTCTAAGCCAGCTTCACGAGCTGCTGCAGCCAATGCTGCTACACGACCATGGAATAAATAACCGCCACGATCAAAAACTACAGTTTTAATACCTTTAGCAATTGCCTTTTGAGCAATCTCAGTTCCTACTGCCTTTGCAGCTTCTACATTGCCACCATACTTTTCCTTGCTGGCCTTTTCAATAGAGCTTGCAGAAACAATAGTTTCGCCTGTTTCATCGTTAATAATCTGAGCATAAATATTGCTAAGACTACGATAAACATTTAAACGGGGCTTTTGTGCAGTCCCAATTATATTTCTTCTCATACGTAAGTGTCTTTTTTGACGAGTTACGTTTTTATCTTTCTTGTTAAGCAAGAGATTCACTCCTTCCTTTCAAACTATTTCTTAGCAGTTCCGCCCTTAGCGCCTGCCTTGCCGACCTTACGAGCAACATATTCGCCTTCGTATCTGATACCTTTGCCTTTATAGGGCTCGGGAGGACGAATACTTCTAATCTCAGCAGCAACAGCACCAACAGCCTCTTTACTAATACCACTAACAACAATCTTGTTAGGAGCCGGAACATCGAAAGAAATACCGGCAGGTGGATCCATAACCTTAGGATGAGAGAAGCCCAAAGTAAAGTTAATTGCCTTACCTTGTTTAGCAGCACGATAACCAACACCTTGGATATCCAAAGTCTTAGTATAACCGTCAGTTACACCAACAATCATGTTGTGAATAAGAGTACGGGATAAACCATGCAAGCTACGATTTAGTCTTTCATCATTAGGACGGCTAACAATGATTTGGCCATCTTTTTGTTCAATCTTTATTTCTGGTCTGATTTGACGAGTTAATTCGCCTTTAGGTCCCTTTACGGAAACCAAGTTATTTTCAACCTTTACTGTTACACCAGCGGGAACAATAATGGGAGCATTACCGATTCTTGACACTACAAGCACCTCCTGTCTTTAGAAGTTATTACCAAATGTATGCTAATACTTCGCCACCTAAACCAGCTTTACGGGCAGCTTTATCAGTCATAATACCTTTGGAAGTAGAAATTACTGCAATACCTAAGCCTCCTAAGACTCTAGGTAATTGATCTTTTTGAGTGTATACTCTAAGACCTGGTTTAGAAATACGTTTCATACCGGAAATAACTTTTTCCTTATTAGCGCCGTATTTCAGGATTACGCGGATCATGTTTTGCTTGTTGTCCGCAATGACTTCATAATCTTTTATAAATCCTTCGCTTTTCAAAATCTCAGCAATAGCAGTTTTGATTTTGGAGCCGGGGACTTCAACTTTATCGTGATGAACTGAATTAGCATTACGAATTCTCGTAAGCATATCAGCAATCGGGTCGGTCATAACCATTCTTCAATACCCTCCTTCCTAATAGTCGTTCTTACCAGCTAGCCTTTGTTACACCGGGAATATCACCTTTGTAGGCATACTCTCTGAAACAAATACGGCATAGTCCAAACTTGCGCATATAACCATGAGGTCTACCGCAAATCTTGCAACGATTATATTTACGAACCTTAAACTTAGGTTCAGCTTTCCATTTTTCAATAAGAGCTGTTTTAGCCAATTTATTCCCTCCTTAACTATGCACTAAACGGCATGCCGAGAAGTCTTAATAATTCTTTTGCTTCTTCGTCAGTCTTAGCAGTTGTAACAACAATGATATCCATTCCGCGGACCTTTTCTACCTTATCGTATTCAATTTCCGGGAAAATCAATTGTTCTTTCATACCAATGGAATAATTGCCACGTCCATCAAAGGACTTGGGATTAACACCTCTAAAGTCACGTACACGGGGCAATGCTAAGTTCATGAATTTATCCATGAATTCATACATACGTTTACCGCGCAGGGTAACCTTAACGCCAATAGGCATTCCTTCACGTAATTTAAATGCTGCAATAGATTTCTTAGCTTTAGTAATAATAGGTTTTTGACCAGAAATCATAGTTAAGTCTGCTACAGCAGAATCTATAGCTTTGCTGTTGGTAACAGCGTCGCCACAGGCAATGTTAATAACGACTTTATCCAATTTAGGAATTTCGTTAACATTTTTATAATTGAATTTATCCATCAAGCCTTTTACGACTTCAGATGTATATTTCTCTTGTAATCTTGATGCTGCCATTCATAATCCTCCTTCCCGGAATATTATTTATCTATTACCTCTCCGCATTTCTTGCAGGCTCTGGCAAAGCCACCTGCTACGGCAATCTTCTTTACACGTGTGGGCTTGTTGCAAGCCGGGCACACTAACATGACATTGGAAGAAGCAATTGCAGCTTCTTTAGCAATGATGCCGCCTTGAGGATTGGTCTGAGATGGTTTAGTGTGACGCTTAACTTTGTTAACGCCTTCAATAACTACCTTAGATTTCTTGGGCAATGCTTGAATGATCTTACCTTGCTTGCCTTTATCTTTACCAGCCAATACCACTACGGTATCACCTTTTCTAACATGCATTTTTAATGCAGTAGCCATGTTCAAAACACCTCCTTATGAGTGCATATTTTTAATTAGAGCACTTCCGGTGCTAAGGAAACAATCTTCATGTAATCCTTATCTCTTAATTCACGAGCAACCGGTCCAAAGATACGAGTTCCAACAGGACTCTTATCATCTTTAATAAGTACTGCTGCATTTTCATCAAAACGAATATAAGAACCGTCAGCACGACGTTTACCTTTTACGGAACGAACTACAACGGCCTTCACTACTTCACCCTTTTGGACAACGCCACCGGGTGATGCATCTTTAACAGAAGCAACAATGACATCTCCAATGTTAGCATATTTGCGATAAGAACCGCCTAACACACGGATGCACATAATCTTTTTTGCGCCAGTGTTGTCGCCAACATTCAAAACGGTTTGTTGTTGTATCATGGTCTTTCCCTCCTTTGCCAAGTTTCCTTAGCAAACAATTTATTTTGCACGCTCAATAACTTCTACTACACGCCAGCACTTTTCCTTGGATAAGGGGCGAGTTTGCACAATCTTAACGGTATCGCCAATATGTGCTTCATTTTTTTCGTCATGAGCTTTAAATTTAATGGTGCGTTTAATGCCTTTTTTGTAAAGAGGATGTTGAATCAAACGTTCGATAGCAACAACAACGGTCTTTTGCATTTTGTCACTTACGACTTTACCAATACGGCTAACGCGCATATTTCTCTCTTCAGCCACGAGATATTTCCTCCTTCGCTAGACTCTACTTTCTTCATTAAGCGTTAATTTCACGTTGACGTTGAATGGTCTTTATACGAGCAATGGATTTTTTTACTTCCTTAATCTTCATAGGATTTTCACATTGTCCGGTAGCCATTTGAAAACGTAAATTAAAAAGTTCGTCTTTCAAGCCAGCTAACTTTGTATCCAATTCAGTTTCAGACATTTCTTTAATTTCAGATGTTTTCATTAAGCTTCACCACCTACTCCATTTTCTCTTGCGGTGACTTCGGCATCTAATTGAGCTTTGGAAACGAATCTTGTTTTAATAGGTAACTTGTTACCTGCAAGACGCATAGCTTCTTTAGCTATATCTTCAGTTACGCCGTTCATTTCGAACAGAACGCGACCTGGTTTCACTACTGCAACCCAATACTCAGGATTACCTTTACCGCTACCCATACGGCTACCAGCAGCTTTCTTAGTTACTGATTTGTCAGGGAATATTTGAATCCAAACCTGACCACCACGTTTAATATAACGTGTCATTGCAATACGGGCTGCTTCTATTTGACGATTGGTAATCCAAGATGGTTCCAAAGCAACTAGACCATAATCACCATGAGCCACTCTATTACCACGCATAGCACGACCGGTCATACGGCCTCTATGTTGTTTACGGTGTTTTACTCTCTTTGGTAATAACATTATTTTGTGCCTCCTTCTTGAACTTCAGGGGCAGCTTGCTTTGCTTGTTTAGCTTGTTTTGCTACCTTGGTTTCAGGAAGTACTTCACCTTTGTAAATCCATACTTTAATACCAATACGTCCGTAAGTGGTATGTGCTTCTGCAGTACCATAATCAATATCTGCGCGCAAAGTATGTAGAGGAATACTACCCTCACGATAGCTTTCGCTTCTAGCAATTTCAGCTCCACCTAAACGACCGCCGCAAGTAATCTTAATACCCTTTGCGCCTAGACGCATGGTACGAGTTACGCTTTGTTTCATTGCTCTACGGAAAGCAATACGGCGCTCTAACTGAGAAGCAATATTTTCAGCAACCAAGGTTGCATCCATATCGGGAGTTTTGATCTCTACGATATTAATATCAACATTGCTATCGGTGAATTGTTTCAATTCGTTCTTCAAAACTTCAATGTTGCTGCCTTGACGGCCAATTACCATACCCGGTTTAGCAGTATAAATTGAAATACGAGTCTTTTGAGCGGCTCTTTCAATTGTAATGCGGGAAATTCCGGATAGCATCAGTTTTGCTTTGATATATTCACGAATCTTAATGTCTTCTAATAAATATTTTTCATAGTCTTTATCGGCAAACCATTTGGAATCCCAATCCTTAATGACGCCGACTCTAAAACCATGTGGATTAACTTTTTGACCCACTATAGTTTCCCTCCTTTATCCAGGATATTATTTTTCGTTAACGGCAACAGTTACATGACTGGAGCGTTTCAAAATTTTAAATGCCTGTCCACGAGAACGTGGATGAATTCTCTTCAAGGTAGGACCTTGATTAACATAAGCGTTGGAAACGATTAAGTTGTCAACATTCATGTCATAATTATGTTCTGCATTAGCAACAGCAGAGCGCAATACCTTTTCAATAACCTCAGAACCAACTTTAGGAGTGTACTTGAGGATTGCGAATGCTTCGTTCACAGACTTACCACGAATCAGGTTGATAACGATTCTCAACTTACGCGGAGCAATGCGAACATATTTGGCTATAGCCTTTGCTTCTTCCATCGTATTTTATCCCCTTTCTCCTCTTATTTAGCAGCAGGAGCAGCAGCGCCTGCGGCCGGTGCAGCACCAGCAGCTGGAGCAGCACTACCTGCAGCAGCAGCTTCAATAGCTGCGTTTTTATCACCATGCCCCTTAAACAAACGAGTAGGAGCAAATTCACCAAGTTTATGACCTACCATATCTTCGGTGATATACACAGGCACATGCTTATGACCGTCATGAACGGCAATAGTATGACCTAAGAATTCAGGAAGAATAGTAGAGCTGCGAGACCAAGTCTTAATGACTTTCTTCTCTTTAGCAGCATTTAATGCTTCTATTTTCTTTAGAAGACTTTCTTGGACATAAGGTCCCTTTTTTATAGATCTGGACACTATGTATGCCTCCTTTCAAAGAGTCAATTATTTATTTCGTTCTACGTTTTAAAATCAATGCAGTAGAAGCTTGTTTCTTCTTTCTGGTACGAGTACCATAAGCGCATTTACCCCAAGGAGTAACAGGACGCTTGCGACCTACAGGAGAGTGGCCTTCGCCGCCGCCATGTGGATGGTCGTTCGGGTTCATTGCTACACCACGGTTTGCAGGACGGATACCCAACCAACGAGTACGACCAGCTTTACCAAGGGTGATGTTTTCATGGTCTAAGTTACCAATTTGACCGATGGTAGCGCGGCAGTTGATGTGAACCTTGCGCAATTCACCGGAAGGCATACGGAGTAATGCATACTCTCCTTCTTTAGCCATTAATTGGATACCTGCACCGGCACTACGAGCCAATTGGCCGCCCTTGCCGATCTTCATCTCTACATTGTGGATCATGGTACCAAGAGGAATGTTTGCCAAAGGCAATGCATTACCAACCTTAATATCAGCAGTGGTACCGCTTACGATAACGTCCCCAACCTTTAAACCTTCCGGAGCCAGGATGTAACGTTTGTCGCCATCAGCATAGTTTAACAATGCGATGTTAGCGCTACGGTTTGGATCATATTCAATAGTAGCAACCTTTGCAGGCACATTATCTTTATTACGTTTAAAATCAATAATACGATATTGTCTCTTATGTCCCCCGCCTTGGTGACGGACAGTCATCTTACCGGTATTATTACGGCCGGCATTCTTGTCCAACTTTGTTACTAAAGGACGATGGGGCTTATCCGTTGTAATTTCTTCAAAAGTAGACACTGTAATAAAGCGTCTGGAATGAGAATACGGATTAAAGCTTTTTATAGCCATTATTTTACCTCCTTAAATAAGAATTACATTCCTTCGAATACAGGAATTGTATTGCCTTCAGCCAGCTTTACAATTGCCTTCTTGTAATCGGAACGTTTGCCTTCATATTTGCCCATGCGTTTTTTCTTTCCCAAAACGCGGACAGTATTTACGCTTAGAACTTTTACCTTGAAGATTTCTTCAACAGCTTGTTTAATCTCAATCTTGCTTGCTTCTAAGGCAACAACGAAAGCGTATTTATTTTCTTGCATCAGAGCGGAAGTTTTTTCCGTTACTAGTGGTCTTAATAATACATCACGAGGATTAGCAGCCATTATGCAAGCACCTCCTCAATCTTAGCAATAGCATCTTTAGCCAACAAAACCTTATCAGCATTCAAGATGTCAAATACGTTCAAGCAGTCATTAGAAAGAGCTTTTACCTTTTCAATGTTACGAGAAGATTTTTCAATGTTCTCATTTTCACCATCGGTAATAATAAGAGCTTTCTTTTCTACTGCTTCAAAACCTTTCAGCATTTCCAGAGCATTCTTAGTTTTTGCTTCAGCAAAAGTTAAACCATCAACTACAACTAATTCTCCGGCAGCTACCTTTGCGGACAAAGCGCAACGGATAGCTAGACGACGTGCCTTACGAGGCATATCCTTGGCATGACTTCTTGGTTGAGGACCAAAAGTTACACCACCGCCAACCCATAAGGGAGAACGGATGGAGCCTGCACGAGCACGGCCTGTTCCTTTTTGTTTCCAAGGTTTCTTACCACCGCCGCGAACCATACCGCGGGATTTGGTAGCATGAGTACCTTGACGTTCATTAGCTTGTTGCATAACTACTGCTTGGTGTACAACAGCTTCATTAAATTCTACGCCAAATACGTAGTCCATTAATTCTATTTCTTCACCGGTTGCTTTACCGGTAATATCATATACTGACAACTTCGGCATTTAAACGCCCTCCTTTCTTTCTCTCTTCTTATTTCTTGGATGCTTTTACCACATCAGGTTTTACGGTTTCTCTCAATACCAGGAAAGTTCCTGCAGCACCGGGAACGGAACCCTTAACCAAAATAAGATTGCGGTCTACATCAACTTTAGCAATGGTTAAACGCAGCACAGTTGCATTAGTGCCACCCATACGACCAGGTAATTTCTTACCTTTGATTACTCTACCACCAGGACCGGAATATCTAGGTCCCATAGAACCAGCTTCACGATGGGATTTAGAACCATGCTTCATTGGTCCGCGAGCGAAATTGTGACGCTTAATAGTACCTGCAAAACCTCTACCACGAGAAACACCAACCGCATCTACCATCTCACCTGCAGCGAAAATGTCTGCTGCGATCTTGTCGCCCACCTTATATTCAGAGGGAGCTGCCAAGCGAAATTCTCTAACGAACTTCACAGGAGTAACACCTGCTTTAGTGAAGTGACCTTTCATGGGGTTAGTTAATTGTTTTTCTTTTATATCGCCAAATCCGACTTGGATAGCATTATAGCCATCATTTTCTTCGGTTTTATTTTGAATTACTATGCAAGGGCCGGCTTCCACAACAGTTACCGGAATCATCTTACCATCAGCTTCAAAAATTTGGGTCATTCCTAATTTTTTGCCTAAGATTCCTTTAGCCATCATCGCACCTCCTTACGCTTTTATCTCGATATCTACGCCAGCAGGAAGATCTAAACGAGTTAATGCATCGATAGTCTTTGCTGTAGGCTCCAAAATGTCAACTAATCTCTTGTGAGTACGCATTTCAAATTGCTCACGGGAATCCTTGTTAACATGAGGAGAACGCAGAATCGTGTATATATTTTTTTCTGTAGGAAGCGGAATAGGGCCAGATACTTGGGCTCCTGTACGTTTCGCTGTTTCTACAATCTTTGCAGCACTTTGGTCAAGTGCTTTGAAATCATACGCTTTAAGGCGTATTCTAATCTTTTGACTTTTTGCCATTTCTTAATTCCTCCTAATCGCCGCGTTTCTAAGAACGGACATACTCCGCAAAAGTTCCCTTACCAACAAACTGAGTAAGCCATCTTTTGCATCATCGCTAGCCTTCAAACAAACATAGTTTAATGAGGGGCCTTAACAGCCCCTCATCTGGGCTTAAATTATTTCTCAGCAATTTCAGTTACAACACCGGCACCAACAGTATGGCCACCTTCACGAATAGCGAAGCGCAGACCAACTTCGATAGCAATCGGGGTAATCAATTCGATATCCATTACTACGTTATCGCCGGGCATTACCATTTCAGTTCCTTCAGGCAAGTGTGCAACACCTGTTACGTCTGTTGTTCTGAAATAGAACTGAGGACGATAGCCATTGAAGAACGGTGTATGACGGCCGCCTTCTTCTTTGGTCAGTACGTATACTTGGCCTTTGAACTTTGTGTGGGGATGAATGGAACCGGGTTTTGCCAATACTTGGCCACGCTCGATTTGATCTCTTTCAATTCCACGGAGCAGGCAGCCGATGTTATCGCCAGCCATTGCTTCATCCAAAGTCTTATGGAACATTTCCAAACCGGTAGCAACGCTTTGTTTCTTCTCTTCGCTTAAGCCGACAATCTCTACAGTATCGCCAACCTTAACAGAGCCACGCTCTACACGGCCAGTAGCAACAGTACCACGACCGGTAATGGTCATTACATCTTCTACAGGCATTAAGAAAGGTTTGTCCAAGTCACGAGCAGGAGCAGGAATATAGCTGTCTACTGCATCCATCAATTTCAGGATGTTAGCTTCTTGTTCAGGATCGCCTTCCAAAGCCTTCAAAGCGGAACCAACAATGATAGGAATCTCGTCGCCGGGGAAATCATAGCTGGATAATAGTTCTCTTACTTCCATTTCAACCAATTCGATAAGTTCAGGATCATCTACTTGGTCGCTCTTGTTCAGAAACACTACCATGGCAGGCACACCAACCTGGCGAGCTAGCAAAATGTGTTCACGGGTCTGAGGCATTGGGCCATCAGCAGCAGATACTACCAGGATAGCACCATCCATTTGTGCTGCGCCGGTGATCATGTTCTTTACATAGTCAGCATGGCCTGGGCAGTCAACGTGTGCATAGTGACGATTCTTGGTTTGATATTCTACGTGAGCGGTATTAATGGTAATACCACGTTCTCTTTCTTCCGGAGCTTTATCAATCATGTCATAAGCCATGTACTCTGCTCCGCCTTGCTTAGACAGCACCTTTGTGATAGCTGCAGTCAAGGTGGTCTTACCATGGTCTACGTGACCGATGGTACCAATGTTAACATGGGGTTTACTTCTATCAAATTTTTGTTTAGCCATTAATACTACCTCCCAACGTTTCTTTTGTATTTATAACCATTATACTACTTTTTTACTTCCAATATAAAGGTTATTGATAAATTTGGTGGCGGCACACGGATTTGAACCGCGGACACGCCGGGTATGAACCGACTGCTCTAGCCAACTGAGCTATGCCGCCAAATGGAGCTGATGACCAGAATCGGACTGGTGACCTTATCCTTACCAAGGATACGCTCTACCGACTGAGCTACATCAGCATATGGGTGCGGGGGTTGGACTTGAACCAACGACCTCCGGGTTATGAGCCCGACGAGCTACCAACTGCTCCACCCCGCGATAAAAATTGGTGGAGAGGGAAGGATTCGAACCTTCGAAGCCAGAGGCGGCAGATTTACAG
>Ga0183095_10705_pt1 | contig 69713 bp, 57 predicted proteins | sample BioMet4_FD_130346 | JGI IMG/M metagenome (GOLD analysis project Ga0183095, IMG submission 130346) | Microbial communities from bioreactor (seeded with sewage sludge) at LBNL, California, USA - Biofuel metagenome 4 (v2) (version 3) | ecosystem: Engineered > Bioreactor > Anaerobic > Unclassified ... | reverse complement strand
GAAATCGCCGCAATCCCGCCGGTAAGCGGCATCCACGCCCCAGTTGATCGCCGTATCGCACAGCCAGCGGCGCACCTGTTCCAGATCGCGTTCGGAAAGACCGAACCGAGCGCGGACCGCCTCGCAATCCAGCACCGCCAGCACCGCCGACACCCGATAGCGTTCCCGATCCAGTTCCAACAACTGCTGGAACACCCGGACTTCCGGCAACGCCGCCAGACTGCTGCGGTCGGCAACCGTTGCCGCCGCCCAGCGGGGATCTTCCGGCGGCAGACTGCGGAACACCGCTTCGATAAACGGCGCATACTTTTCGATGTCCGGCATCATCACCAGCACGTCGCCGGGCTGCCAATCGGGATGGCGCAAAAACAGGCCGGTCAGATTTTCGAACAGCGTTTCCACCTCGCGCATTTCGCCGTGGCAGGAGTGAATCATCAAACTGTCGTCGTCGCGGGACACCGCCGGGAGCGGCGTTTCCGGCATGGTCAGCGACAAAATATCGTTCTGGAGATGCTGTAACAGCGTCGCCGGCTCCGGCCAGCCCTGAAAAAGTTCTTCCGAACTGTCGAGGTCGCGCTCCATCAGCAGACTGAAAAACTCCCTGCCCTGCTCGCCCCAGGCCCCCAGCAGCGCGTTGCCGGTCTCAAAATGCAGTTCGGCCTCCAGCCGGTCCAACTCGGGCACCGCCCGCAATCCCGCCCGGTCTACCAGCCGGTTCATCTCCCGGCCAACCTGCCGGATCACCCGGCGGTAAGGTTCGTTATGCTGCCAGAATTCGGCGGAAGGATTCAGGTAATAGAAGTCGACGTCGATCCGCCGCGCCACCGCTAACACCAGGTCCATCAACGCCGGCGCCAATGACGAAAAACCGAAAAAAGCCACCCGCCGCAGCCCGTCGAGTTTCGCAAAATCCACCGGTTTTCCGGCGGCCGGTTCTTCCTCCGCCAACAGTTCCGACCGCGCCCGCTGCCATAATGCCGCAAAGTGAACCGCCTCGTAACCGGCATCCAGACGCCGCCACAACTTCCGCTGCCACCGGCTGTCGGGATCGCGCGCCAGCGGATTGCCCCCGGCGTCCCAGTCCAGAATCCATTGCGGACGGTACAGCAAATAGCGGTCGAACGTGTCGGCAATCACCCCGGCCAACTGGCTCAGTTTCAGCGCCGGTTGGTCGGCGGTATCCAGATAGCGGCGGATCGGCTCGAAACCGGCCTGCCCCGCCAATTGCGGCAACAGCGCGGCAATCCGCCACGTCATCGCCTCCGGCGCAAAACGCTGCTGTCCCGTCTCCGACAGCCCGGACGCCGCCAACAAGGGAGCAAACAAAAACTGTTGGAAGAAATTCCGGGGAAAAGGGAAAGTCAAGTTGGCGCTGACGCCCGCCGCATCGGCCACCGCCATGTTCAGCCAGCGTTCCATGCCCCGGCTCTGCATCACTACCGTCGCCGGTTGAAAAGGATCGCTCCAGTCCGCCGTCAGATTGGCGGCCAGACGGGCGGCCAAGTCTTCCAGACGATTGCCGGAATATAACCGGAATCCCGCCATATTCCCTCCGCAAAGTAAGCCGCGTCAGACCCGGGATTACCAGGCTTCCGCCGTATATTCGACCATCATTTCCGCCGCCGAGCGGCAGGCCATCATAATCCCGCGGCGCTGCTGGGCATTGGGGTCGCCGTACACCTGGAACAGCGCCGAACCGCTCACCGTCCGCTTGGGAATCAGCGGCTCTTTGCGGCTCGGAACGATCACAGTAAACTCAGCCGTCACCTCGACCCGCCATTCCGCCGCCTGGTAGTTTTTTTCATCGTCGTAACCGGCGCCCATGCTTTCCGTGATCGCCACATTGGTGATCCGGCAGTAGAGAATACAGTCGGCTTCCTTCAAATCTTTCACTTTGAAAGAACCGTCGAACATAAACTGTTCGCACAACATGCCGCGCATTTCCGCAGAGGCATAAGGAGTCAGCGTCTCGTTGGTCACCGGGGCAATGGCAATCGTCTTGATCTGAGGATGGGCAAACGTTCCCAGATGCGGCATCCCGCAACCGGCGGTCAACATCAGCAGTACTCCGACGGCCAGCAGCCATCCCGCCGTCCGATGAGCAAATCTTGTCATAACTTTATTCCTGAGTAAAAGTTCTCTGCACTTCAATCTTTTTTCCGTTGCCGAGATCGCGGACCGGCAGCAAATACTTGCCGTCGCTGCATTCGGGGACAATCATGATCGGCTCGCCTTCCTTCGGCAGACCGGTTTCCTGATACGTCTGATAGCGGTTTTCCAGCGGCGGATGAAAACTCAGCGGCTTGGCTTCCGAGTTGATTTTGGACAGCAGCGCTTCCGACTGATCCACCGACAACGTATCGGGATAATCCCGCAACACTTTATTCAGATAGCGTTCGGCCGGCTCGGTCCGCCCCTGACGGTTATAAAACCGCGCCAGGTCGTAAAGCCGCTTCGAGTTGATGTCGCGCGATTCGATGATCCGCTTTTTGATCCAGTCAACTTCCGGCGCCTTGGGATAACGGCGGATAAATTCCGCCATGACTTCGTTGGCTTCGCGGTTGTACGCCCCGTCGCCGTCGCCGGCCCGCGCCAACGTCATCAACGTCGACGCCAATTCCAGATACCCGTATTTTTTCACGTCGGAATCGGGATAGTTACGGATCAGTTCCCGCAAATGTTTCAAGCCCCGGTCGATCTTGTTGTCATCGATATAGAGCCGCGCCAGCCGCAGCCGGGCTTCCGGAGCGTAAGCGGAAAACGGCGCATGCTTCAGCGCCGCTTCGTAAATCATCGAAGTCTTATCGCTGCCGGTCAGCCACGGAATCCAGCGCAAAGACATGAATTCGGGGTCGCGGTGCCCCTGATAAAAAATATCGCCGATCTGATATTCGCGGTCCACCATCTGTTTGAAATCGATCCGGGAAGGATAGGCGTTGAGCAGTGTTTCCACGCAGCCGTATTCTTTTTCCCGCAGCCCGGCCAGCCGATACGCTTCGGCGGCCTGAAGCAAGGCCTTAACTTTCATCGCGGCGGAGTCGGCCTGGAGTTTGGCTTCCATAAACGACGCCCCGGCCTGATCGTAACGCTTCGCTTCCATTGCCGCCAGCCCTTCGCTGAACGCGGTACTGGCCTCGGCATTTCCGCCCTGCACCGGCAACGCCAGACTTACGCCCAGAGCCAAGATCAAGCACCCAACTGTCTTCGTCATATACCGATTCCGTGATTGCGGCATCGCGCCGGTTTCATTTACATTAATTTAAACGACGGCAAGTCCTGAACATCCACCAGTCCGCAGACCCGATCCTCTTCATCCAACACAATGATCGCGTTGATTTTGCGTTTTTCCACTCCATGCAGGACTTCGACCGCCAACCGGTCCTTCTTGACCCAGAACGGATTGGCCGTCATTACCTCGCCGATCCGCCGATCCATCACGCCGATATCCTTTTCGATCTGACGGCGAAAATCACCGTCGGTAAAAATTCCCAACAGCCGCCGGTCGCCGTCCACCACGATCGCCGCCCCGCAACGCCGCGCCGTCATCCGGCACAGCGCGTCTTTGACGGTCTGCTCCGGACTGACCATGGCCAGCCGGTCTTCGCCGCGCATAATGTCGCCGACCATCATAGTCACCGCCCGGCCGATCGCGCCGCCGGGATGCAGCCGACCGTAATCTTCTTTGGTAAAGCCGCGGACGTTCAACAACACCAGCGCCAGCGCATCGCCCAGCGCCAATTGCGCGGTCGTCGAAGTCGTGGGCGCCAAATTAAAGGGACACGCTTCCTGCGGAACTTTCGTTTCCACCAGCAAGTCGGAAAGTTTGGCCAGACGGGAATTCCGGTCGCCGGTGATGGCGACAATCGTAATGCCCAGCCGCCGCGCCGGCGACATGATCGCCAGCAATTCGTCGGTTTCCCCGGAGTAGCTGATCGCCAGCATGATATCGTTTTCCTGCATGATGCCGAGGTCGCCATGGCGGGCTTCCACCGGGTGCATGAATACCGACGGCGACCCGACGCTGGACAGCGTGGCGGCGATCTTCTTGCCGATATAGCCGCTCTTGCCAATGCCGGTAATGACGATTTTACCGCCGAGATTGAGTTTGGCGACACACTGTTCGACCAGTTGCTCGAACTCGCCGTTCAGACTGTTGCGGACCGCTTGCATCCCCTCGATTTCGATATCAATAACCTTCCGGGCCAAATCGATAATTTTGCTCATTTTCTTCACACATAATTATTTGCCGACACTCGAGAACAAATACAAACATCGTAAATTACACCATTTGAGAAAAAAAAACAGCCGGAAGCCGAAGATTCCGGAATTTCGACGGCAGTCACAAATTACAGGAAGCGGAAAAGACACGGGGGCGCTTGAACCGCCTTCCCGATTCTTTCCGAAAAACTCGCTTGGCAACTTTTCCCAACCGAGAAATAGAAATGGTCAGGCCGGATCGCTTTGCTTGGCCAGTTTCCACCAACCATCCATTTCCGCCGGCGTACAAGCTTTCAGTTCTTTGCCCGCCGCTTTGGCCTGCGCTTCGACCAGCCGGAACCGCTTTTCGAATTTCCGCGTCGCCGCCTGCAACAATTCTTCCGCCGTCCGACGCTTGCGGTGCCGGATAAAATTGACCAGCGTAAACAGCAGATCGCCGAGTTCCTCGTCCACCTGATCGTCATCGCGAGCGGCAAAGGCATCCTTGACTTCCCGCACTTCCTCCTCGATTTTAGCAAAAACCTGGGGCTGATCCGGCCAATCGAAGCCGACGTCGGCGGCCCGGCGCTGAATCTTGTCGGCCCGGCCCAGCGCGGACAAACTCGCCGGCACGCCGTCGAGCACGGACTCCCGCGGCGGATGGGCTTTTTCCGTCTGCTTGACCGCAGCCCATACTTTCAACACCTGTTCCGGCGTGTCGGCTTGCGCTTCGCCGAACACGTGGGGATGACGGCGAATCATTTTGGACACGCTGCTCTTGACGACATCGTCAAAATCGAAATGCTTGTCTTCATCGGCCACCACGCTGGCAAACACAATGTTCATCATCAGGTCGCCCAATTCCTCGCACAGCCCCGGATAATCCCGCTGCGCGGCGGCATCGACGGTTTCGGCGCATTCTTCCTGCAAGTAACGCATCAACGTTTCGTGCGTCTGTTTACGGTCCCACGGACAACCGCCGGGACTGCGCAGAATCTGCATAATCCGCACCAGTTGGCGGACCGGATCGGGAATGGCCATCACTTCTTCCACAAGCGTACTCATCATTGCACTTCCTTAACAGTTAAAATTTAACGGGGCGGACGACGTCCGCTGCCGCCGAACCGAATCCGATGCGGCGGATGAGCTTGTCCGTAGGGACGTTGATAGCGAGTCAAACGGGCTTCCTCGGCCGGAACGGCGGGCGCCGTCGATGGCGGTACTTCCGGAGTCGCCGTCCAGGGATCGTCCGCCGGAACCGTTTCCGGTTCCGTCTCGGAGGCTTCCGCCGCCCGTCGGCGCACCGTCCAGGCCGCCAGCAGCAGACTGATTTCGAACATCAGCCAGGCCGGCACGCTGAGCACCAGTTGGGTCACGACATCCGGCATCAGCAGGGCCGCTATAGTCACAATGCCGACCACCACCAACGGCCGCTGTTTCCGAAACGTAGCAACGCTGATAATATTCCCCGCCGCCAGCAGATAAATCGCCACCGGCAACTGAAACATAATGCCGAAGCCCAACATCATCCAACCCGCCAGACTGATAAAATTTTCCAACCCGATCAACGGCTTCAACTGGTCAGTCTGAAAACTCAGCGAGAACCGCATCATCAGCGGCACTGCCAGCAGCAGCGCCATAATCGCCCCGACAATAAACAACACCGAACAGATGACGGTCAGCCGCATGATCCAGCGCTGTTCGCTGCCGTAGAGCGCCGGTTTGACAAACTGCCAGAGCCGCCAGAACAGCAGCGGCGCGCCGACCAGCACGGCGGTAAACATGGCAATTTTCAACTGCACCATGAACGGTTCGATCGGAGAGAAAAACTGCAATTGCAATTGCGGCGGCAGACTGCAACGGATCAACACATCGCGAATCTTGTCGGCCAGCAACAGCGCCGGCACGAACAATACCAGCAGCACCCCGCCCATCCACAGCAAGGCAGCCCGGAACTGATCGAGATGTTCCAGAAAAGACATATCGGCGGAATGCTCGGCGACAGCCTCCGGTTTCATCAGGACCGGGGCGCGGTGGAATCCGGCTTGTTCGCATCGGTCCCGGCGGCCGGAGCGGCAGACGGGGCAACGGGGGCGGCCGGAGCCGGCGGAGTGGCCGGCGGCGGAGTCGGCGTCACGGCGGGTTTGGCCGGCTCGTCAACCGCCGTAACAATTTCGTCCTTGGCTTTTTTAAACTCATTTACCGCTTTGCCCATGGCCCGGGCGATCTCCGGCAACCGTTTGGCGCCGAAAAGCAGCAGAACCACCAGAAAAATCAGCAGGATTTCCCCGCCGCTGAATAAAGCCAGTACCATCATGCACCTCCGCAATCTGAATTAGAATGTCCCGATCATGGTAACAATATAAACTGTCGTTTCCGGACATGCAATGAAGAATTGACTCATAACGCGACCGCAGAAAAAACAAAACGATCTTGAGCCCGTCTCCCCTTTTTGGCCCCACTTCCCGCGTTCCGAGTTTGGCGGCGCTATGGTCCGGAGGAAGCGTCGTCACGCTGCCAATAACCGGCGGCCTTGGCGTCGATCACTTTGACCTGCTTCAACGAATTTTCCCACTTACCGTCGGTTTTGGCGGGAGTCGTCTGAATTTTCTTCAAAGTGGCGGCATCGAGTTCGTCGGCTTTGGCGCTGGCATCTTCCGTCGGCAGAATGCCGATATCGCCAACGTCATCGACTTTTTTCGTTGTCGTTTTCGTGGAAGCATCGGAACTCCGATGCTCCTCCAATTGGCCGTCCTTATTGCTTTTTCCGGACTTATGACCGGATTTATGGCTGGAATAAGAATTATTGCTGTTGGCCCAGACCGGCATCCCCAGAAGACACAAAACCGTTATGATTCCAAACATTTTTTTCATAGCCGCGTTGCTCCCTGATGAAAATCATCCGCTACAATAGAATCTACACGGACCGGAAATCAATCTTACGATTTGCAATTCAGTCCGAATGGAGTATAGATTATAGAATGGGAGAGTGGTTTTGATTATGGAATTTCTGCCCCTTAATGTAAAAATGGAATCGGTGTATGCCGGTCTTTCACCGCGCTTGGGCGCCCTGGCAATCGATCTGGCCGTTCAGTATCCGTTCTGGCTGCTGGCCAACTGGTATGACGATTCGCCGTGGCGGCTGTTGAATTTCGGCACCGATATCATTCCGATCGTCATTCTGCTGGCTTATAATATTTGTTGTCACGCGCTATGGGGGCAAACGCTCGGCAAGCGAGCTTTCAATATTCAGGTCGCACTGCCAGACGGCAGCCGGATCGGCGCCGCACAGGCATGGCGGCGGGAACTTCCCAATCTGATACTGGGAGCCGCCGTCGCGTTGCAACTCATTCTGGCTTATCGAAGTCTGGATATGACTCGCTATCTCACCATGACGCCCAACCAGCGGGATTTGGAACTCAGCAACGCATTATCTCCGATGCTGTGGATGATTCCGCTGGCCTGGTTTGCGTGGGAAGGCGCCCTCGTGCTGGGCAGCGAACGTCATCGCACGATTCATGATCGTATCGGCGGAACGGCGGTCATCATGAAAAAATTCGTGGGCTACGTACCGCCGCCGCCCGTGCCGGTGGAAACGCCCGAAATCGTCAGTCTTCCGAACGGGGCTTCGTCCGGCCCGATTTCCGCTCCGCCTGCCGGGATTTCGCTTCCAGACGACGGCATACCGCGCCAGCCGTAGGCTTGGTTTTGATCCGCCGCCGCCGTGGCCGCAACGCATTCTTCAGCAATACCGTCAACTTTTCCATGGCTTCGGCGCGATTCATCGCCTGAGTCCGATGGACGCGGGATTCCACTACCAGATTGCCCATGGCATCGAGCCGGGATGACAGTTGCGAAAAAATCCGGCTTTTCACATGTTCCGGCAACGAACAGGACGCCACCGGCAACCGCAGTCGGACTGCGGTTGCCACTTTGTTCACGTTCTGCCCGCCCGGACCGCTGCTGCCGGCAAATAATTCCGCCGCGATTTCATGATCGGGCAGATAGATATTCAATTCCGGAATCAGCATGGTATCAACGCTCCGCCGGGGAATCAGCTCAAGGACTGGATCATGGCCTGGACCCGAACCAGTTTCTGTTCCATGTCCGCCAAGTGTTCCTGCGCTTCCTTGACCACGTTTTCCGGCGCTTTAGCCAGAAATCCCGGATTGCCCAGTTTTCCCTTGGACGCCTTGATCCAGCCTTCCAACTGCTGCTGCTGTTTCTTGAGCTTGGCGGTTTCGGCAGCCACGTCGACCAGACCGTCGAGCGGCATGTAGATCGTACCCGCCGCGCACAGTTGAGACGGCGCATGGCTGTTTTCGGTTTTGGCGTAATCCGCCGTGCCGATCGTCACCTGGTCGGCAAACAACAGCCGGCCGAGAGAATCTTTTTCCTGTTGGAAGAAGGCGGCCGCTTCGGCGCTGACCGCTTTGATATAGTAGTTGACCTTTTTGCCGGCGGCAATTTCGTACACCGAGCGCAGATTGCGTCCGGCGCTGACCAGTTCGAACTTGGCTTTGATCATTTCCAGCAGCTTGGGATCGGCTTCGCTGATCACCGGAATATGCTTGGCGGAAAGCGCCTGCGGATACGCTTCGTTCATGATGGTTTCCTGTTCGCCGAGGAATCCCATCTGGTGGGCGATTTCCTCCGTGAGGAACGGCATGAACGGATGGAGCATCCGGAGAATCTTGAAGATGGCAAAGTCAAGCACGGCCAGCGTCCGCTGCTTGACCGCTTCGTCGCCGTAAAGATTGACCTTGGCCGCTTCAATGAACCAGTCGCAGAAATCGCCCCAGACCAGTTCGTAAAGATCATGCACCGCGGAGTGGAAGCGAAATTCTTCCAGCGCGGTGTTGACCTTGACAATGGTCGTGTTAAGACAGTCGAGAATCCATTTTTCATCGCCGGACAACTGGCTGAAATCGATGCCTTCCAGCGTCCGGAAGCCCGGCGTGACCGGTCCCTGCATGGCGCGGAAACGGCAGGCGTTCCACAGTTTGTTGGCAAAGTTGCGGCCGATTTCACATTTTTCGTTGCTGTAACGAATATCCATGCCCACCGGGGCGATGTAGATGATCGAGAACCGAAGCGCATCGGCGCCGTAGGTCTTGATAACGTCGAGCGGGTCGGGGGAATTGCCCAGCGATTTGCTCAACTTGCGGCCGAGTTCATCGCGGATGATGCTGGTGAAATAGACGTTACGGAACGGCGGGGCCTTTTTGAATTCGTAACCGGCCATAATCATCCGGGCAACCCAGAAGAAAATGATGTCGGGCCCGGTGACCAGGTCGCAGGTGGGATAGAAGTAGTCCTGTTCCGGCGTCTTTTCCGGCCAGCCCATGACCGAGAACGGCCAGAGCCAGGAACTGAACCAGGTGTCGAGCACGTCGGCTTCCTGCCGCCAGGGACCGCCGTCCCTGGGTTCTTCCATGCCGACGTACATCGCGCCAGTCTTGTCGTTATACCACGCCGGGATACGGTGTCCCCACCAGATCTGGCGGCTGATGCACCAATCCTGAATGTTTTCCATCCAATGGAAATAGGTTTTGCTCCAGCGTTCGGGATGGAACTTGATGGTGCCGTTGCGGACCGCTTCGAGCGCGGGCTTGGCGAGTTCCTTCATATTGACGAACCACTGGGAACTGACGATGGTTTCGATCGGCACATCGGCGCGTTCGGAGTAACCGACGTTGTGGACAATGTCTTCGATCTTGAACATCAGCCCCTGTTCTTCGAGCATTTTGACCGCCTTTTTACGGGCTTCGAAACGGTCGAGACCTTCGAATTCTTTGCCGCACCGGGCATTCATCGAAGCGTCGGGGTTCATGATGTTGATGACTTCGAGGTTATGGCGCTTGCCGACCGCAAAGTCGTTGGGGTCGTGAGCCGGAGTGATCTTGACGCACCCGGTTCCCTTGGTGGGATCGGCGTGTTCGTCGGCGATAATCGGAATTTCGCGGTCGGTCAGCGGCAACTTGACCATCTTGCCGACCAGCTTCGCATAGCGTTCGTCGGTGGGATGAACCGCCACGGCAGTATCCCCGAACAGCGTTTCCGGCCGGGTAGTGGCCACAATCAGTTCGCCGGAACCGTCGGCCAGCGGATACTTGATATGATAGAATTTGCCCTGGGCTTCCTTGTAAATCACTTCTTCGTCGGACAACGCGGTTTTGGCCACCGGACACCAGTTGATCATGCGGACGCCGCGATAGATATACCCTTTTTCATAGAGGCTGACAAACACCTGCCGGACCGCCCGGCTGAGGCCTTCGTCCATGGTAAACCGTTCGCGTTCCCAGTCGCAGGCGCAACCGAGAGTATGGAGCTGGCGGATGATGGTACCGCCGTACTGCGCTTTCCAGTCCCAGACTTTTTTAATGAAAGCGTCGCGGCCCAACTGGTCGCGGCCGGGCTGGCCCTGGGCGCGAAGCGTCTTTTCGACTTTGCTTTCGGTGGCGATGCCGGCGTGGTCGGTACCGGGGAACCAGCAGGCTTCATAGCCCTGCATCTTGCGCCAGCGGATCAGAATGTCCTGCAACGTGTTGTTGAGCACGTGGCCGAGGTGGAGAATACCGGTGACGTTCGGGGGCGGAATAACAATCGAATAAGGTTTTTTATGGGGATTGGGCTGGCCGTGAAAATAGCCGCGCTGTTCCCAGATCGGATACCACTTCCGTTCCGCTTCCGCCGGTTCGTAGGCCTTCGGAATCTGACATTCGTTACTCATGAATCGCAACTCCTTACCGTCCGGCAGCCCTTCCACAGGCGCCGGACATGAACTATTTTAATGTTGAATATCAAGTCATTAAATCAAAATCTCAAAGAGGGTTACTATAGCACGGTTTTCCGTTTTTTTACACCGCAGAAAGAACGAGAACGCGAATTTTCGGAGTTTTCGGTCAGCGGCAAAGACACGGAAGCAGGAAGAGAACTCGTTCGGCATGTCATGCGACAGGCATTGCAAACGGCGGCGGCCAGAGTATTGTAAACACTGTCATTTTTACAAAAAAACCTTTTTAGCCTCAGGATGATGATGATCAAAGTAATATTGCATAAAGGCCGGGAAAAATCGCTGTTGCGGCGACACCCGTGGATCTATTCCGGAGCAGTCATGGAAGTGGACGGCGCAGAACCGGGCAGCGGCGAAACCGTCTGCGTCTGCGCGGCCGACGGCACTGGCCTGGGCTGCGGCGCCTGGTCGCCGGCATCTCAGATTCGGATCCGGATGTGGACGTTTTCCCCGGAAGAAACCATCGATGCCGATTTCTTCCGCCGCCGGATTCATCAGGCCGCACAACTCCGGCAGAAATTGAACTGCGAACAGCGGGGCAACTCCATGCGCCTGGTCTACGGCGAGTCCGACGGCCTGCCCGGCGTGGTGGTCGACCGCTATGACCGGTTTCTGGTCGGACAATTTCTCTCCGCCGGAGCCGAACGCTGGAAAAATGAGTTGGTCGCGGCGTTGCAGGAAGAATTTTCGCCCGACGGCATCTGGGAACGGTCCGACACCTCCGGACGGGAACGCGAAGGGTTGCCGCCGAAAGCCGGGTTGCTTCAGGGGCAGGAACCGCCGTCGGAGATTTTGATCAAGGAACAGAACTTTACCTTTGCCGTCGACGTCCGCAACGGCCACAAGACCGGATTCTATCTTGATCAGCGCGACAGTCGACAGGCGGTCGCCGCCGCCGCATCCGGTTGCGAAGTGCTCAACTGTTTTTCGTATACCGGTGCGTTTTCCGCCTGGGCGCTGCAAGCCGGAGCCGCGAAAGTCACCGATGTCGACACTTCGGCCCCGGCCTTGGAACTGGCGGCGGAAACCTATCGCCGCAACGGTTTCGACACCGGTCGGGTCGAACAAATCTGCGCCGACGTTTTTCAGCAATTGCGCAAATTCCGCGACGCCGCCCGCAGTTTCGATTTGATTATTCTCGATCCGCCCAAATTTGCGGAAACGCAGGGACAACTGCACAAAGCCGCCCGCGCGTATAAAGATATCAACCTGCTGGCCTTCAAACTGTTGCGTCCGGGCGGACGGCTCTTTACGTTCTCCTGTTCCGGCGCCATGACTCCGGAATTGTTCCGGACGGTCGTCTCGGAAGCGGCAGTGGACGCCCGTCGTCAGGCGCTGGTGGTCCGAACGCTGGCTCAGGCCGCCGACCATCCGATTGCGCTAAACTTTCCTGAAAGTTATTATCTGAAAGGTCTGGAATGTCTAGTCCCGTAAATATCGGCTATCCCGAACTTTCCGAACTGTTGGCCGCCTGGAAAGAACCGGCGGAACGCGGCGTCAGCGCCGCTTTGGACTGGTTGCCGGCTCTGCGCCGAATGCCGGACGCCCTGCCCCCGATGCTGACGCCGGAAGCAATCGCCGACCATGCCGTCTGGTGCGGATTGGAACCGGAAGTGGCCGGCGAACTCGCGTCTCTGGCGGACCGCTGCTGGCGCGACCGTTATCTGCGCTGCTGGCTCTGGTATTGTCTCTACCAGCTCAACCGGAATGATTCAACGCAAAATTTTCAATCGGTTCCCGAATTAACCCAGGCATTGCGGCAGGATGCCGGACGGTTCTACCTGCTGGTGGCATTGACCATTGTTCCGGCGGCCGTCGTCAACTACCGCAATGACGGCATTGCCGACGACCTGATTCGTCATACCCTTCGGGAAATTCGCTGTTTTTGCGACAATTACCGTACCAGTCACGACGGTCTTTCCGGACTGCTGTTGCCGCAACTGAACTGGTTGCGATTCTATCGCGCCGCTAAAATTTACCGTCTGGGCCGACTGGAATTCAAACTGGGATCGGCCCGTGATTTCGGCCTGCTGCTGGAGCGCCGCGCCGACGGCGTCAAAGTGGCGCTGGCCGCCGCGCAACGGTTCGACCGCTCCGGCCAGATCGAATTTCCGGACGCCCCTGACGAACATCCTCTGATTACGACTTTGACGGAAACCGCCGATCAGATAACCGGTTACCCAATCCATCCGACCGGCCATGTATTGCCCCACCCGCAGACTTTTCCGCTCCGGGACTGGCAGATTCTGGCCCGGCCCGGCGACCCGGTGGCCGATATGCATATTCCGTCGGGCGGCGGTCTGACGCCGGAAGCCTGCCTCGCCTCGTTCCGGCTGGCAGCGGATTTCTTCGCCCGGCGGCATCCGGAAACCGGGGTGAAACTGATCGGATCCGAATCATGGATTTTCAATCCGCTCTGGCAACAGCGGATACCGGACTCGAATCTGGCGGCATTCCAGCGGGAACTCTATCTGCTGCCGACGGTTTCGAGTGGCAACGACGGTCTGTTTTTCGTCTTCTGCACCACCTCCGCCGACTATGCCCGGTTGCCGCGCCGGACCACCTTGCAGCGGTTGATGCTGGATACCGTTTCCGGCGGCGACAAGTTGCGTTCCGCCGGAATATTCTTTGCGCTGTCCGACCTCGACCGGTACGGCTCGCAGTATTATGAACGGCAGTTTCCCATTTCCGAATAGTCGCTCAACGCGAATTTACCGCCGAGGGAAAACACGCCGGATCTTTCGTTCCAGCACTTCTGTCATCCGCATGAATCCGCAATCGTTGGGATGAATCCCGTCCGTCGTGCCTTCGCCGTCGACACCGAAGAATTCGCGGCCGTCCAGATAATGAAGTTTGGGATAATGCGGCTTCAGACGCCGATAGATTTTCCGATACGCTTCGTTCTTCCGGGTGAATTCGGCTTGCAAGGAGGGATACAACCAGGAATAAGTCAGCGGCGCATCGGAGATCATGAAGATATCGGTCTGAGCTTTGGCGGTACCAAGCACTTCGATAAATTTCTCCGCATTGCGACTGACCAGTTCAATCGTCATATTCGGCAGCGGATCAATCAGGAAAAACTCCGGATCGAGTTCCGCTAACAGCGTAGCCATGGATTCCTCCATTCTGGCCGCGCCGGAGAAACCGAGATTGATCAGCGGTCGGTCCAGCCGACGCGCCAACAGATTCGGCGCGCCCAGTCCGGCCCGGCCCGCATAGGCGCCGTGGATAATGCTGGACCCGTAATACACCAGCGGACGGACGGACCGCGGCGGGATTAACGTCCATTCGGCCTCGGCATCAATGCCGATCTCCAGTTTTTCCAACCGGTTGCGGAGCGGCAGATACAAACGCCACCGGCGTTTCTTCGGCGGCAGCCCGGTCCGCAATTCCACTTCGGGATGCCGGTCGGCAATTTGCTGAAAACCGGGAGCCCCGGCCCAACGCCAGGTTTGAGACGTTTCGTCATAACCGTACAAATCGACGCCGCTGAACGAACAGAGGTTAAAGCTTTCCGAGCCCAATTGTTCCAAACCCAACGTCCATCGCGCCGCAATCGAACTGGAATCGGTTTGAAAAAAAACGCACATGCCGGTAGTGGACTGTCCCATGTTCCAGATGTCGTCGGGCACCCGTCCCTGCGCCTGCCGGGGCAACCGGTCAAACGGGAAAACGGTATCTTTCCAGCCCTGACCTTCGAGGTCGGACGGCACCACGGAAATCCATCGCCGCAATTCGTTGTCCATCGTCAGCATCCTTTTCCGACCAGGATGTCAGCCATTCTCCGACTCAAAATCCGGCGGTTGTCGTCATCGACCAGACTGAACCGGTTGCCGTCGTTAGGCGTGCTCAGGTAGTTCCAAGAACAATACGGCGTATGATGTTCCCGCAGGAGGGCAATAACGTCGGCCATATAGTTCTCGCGGTATTCCAGCGGGCAGTGCCGGATGGTGCCGAATTCCCCGCACCAGACGATCCGTTCCGGGTGCTGTTCGGCAAATTCGAACGCCGGAGCCATGGCATCGCGTAAAAAATTCTTATCCATGCGGGAATAATCTTTGTAGTGATCTTTTTCCCCGTTGACGAACTCATAAAAACCGTTGTACGGCGCAATATCGCCGGGATACGGCATAACTCGGTTGTAGTATAGATAAGACGCTTGTAAAACCCCGCGCTGATGCGTGAATTCACCCGGAATATAGAAATGCCAGGTAAAAATAATATCGTCGTCGTATCCGGTCAGGTGCTGGAGTTTGTCGCAGCTGTTCCAGTGAGTACTGCCGACAATAATCCGACGGGACGGATTGATCGTCCGGATCGCCCGAATGGTCTTTTGCGCCAGTGCGTTCCACGGTTCCGGCGCAATATCGCGGACCTCATTCAACAGCTCGAAAGCAAGGTCCGGCCGATGCTGAAAATGCCGTTCCATCGCCACCCATAACGCGATAAAACGCTCCTGCAATCCCGCGTCATCCATCAGCAACACTTTCTCCTGAATGTCACAGTAGTTGCCGACTGCTTTATGCAGATTGAGCACGACCCCGACGCCGGCCTCACGGCACCAGTCGACAAAGCGGTCGAGAACCGCCCAGATCCGGTCGCGGTAATGTCCCGGCGCTTCTTCCAGCACGATCTGATCGAATCCCAGCCGGATGTGGTCCATGCCGAGCGAAGCAATATAATCGACATCCCGCCGGGTAATGTACGTGTCGAAATGCTCGAAATCCCCCGGCGACAACGGCAGCCGCCACGCCTCCGGCAACACATTGAACCGTTTGTAGTTAGTCAGCCAGCCGCCAATGCCCATGCCATGCGTAAATCCGGTGAACGTTTTCATCGTATGCTTTATCCTTTGGTTGGAAAATGTTTTTCTTTCGACGTATCCGTTTCAGACGGCAAATTCCTCTTTGGGAAACACTGCCGGTACGATCAATAAAAACACGGCCGCAAAAATAACGCCCCCCGTATACAATAAATATAGAGTCTGGTAGTGACAGATTTTCAGCGTCCCCAGCGACCAGGACGGCGCCAGCAAACCGCTGCCCAGCAGCAATGCCGTCAGCAGCCGGGAGAAGCCGAATCCCCCATAATAAAACGCCCCGCTGAACGCCAGCGAAATCGTCTTGTGGCAGGGCGCCGACAACCCCATCATTTCGCAGGAGGAGACGATCGAAGATGCCGCCACCGCAAAACTGTAGACAAATAATAGCAGCGCGATCAGTCCGTACGTCAACCACCCGCCTTTTCCCACGAAGAACAGCAGCAGATTCGTAACCACAAACGTAACGTGCAGCAGCAGCAACATCTTTTTCACGCCCAGCCGTTTCAACATCCGCCCTCCCAGCAGATATCCCGCCAGCATCCCGCTGAGCGTAATCGCGGAAATCAGAATAATCACGTTATCCGGCACCTGCAAATACTTTTTCATATACAGCGTGGTCAGCGGAATCGTTCCGCAGGCCGCCAGATTCAAAACCAGCATATAAATTGAAAAACCGGGCAGCGCCCGGTTGCCGATCGCCGCCCTCAAACCGTCCCGCACCCCCAATTGTGCCTGCCGGGTTCGGACAAAAACCGGAATCCGGGTAATGAACAGCAAACGGCCGATAAAGATAATTCCGGCCACCCCCAGCACCCCTTGCAGCGCGCTCAGCGACGGCGTTTTGCCGATGACGCAACTCACCGCAAAGAGAAACAGCGTGGCGGTCAGCTGATGACAGAATCGCATCTTGCTCAAAAACCCGGGACGGCGTTCCGAAGTCAGAAAGGTGTCCAGCATGGGAAACCAACCGGCGATAAATCCGGTCACGCAGCCGGAGAATAACAGAATGGCTCCCATCAGAACGGCCGCCGCCGCCGACCCGAAAAACGGCGCCGCCGCCGCCAGAAAATACGCCAGCGCAGACACTGCACAAGCCCGATAAATCAGTTTTCGTTCCCCGATCCGCGAGGCCAGAAAAGCCATCGGAATCACCCCTATGCCATTCAATAACGGCAACAGCGAGGTAGTCATCAACGCGAACATATCCCCGGCCCCCAACATCCCTGCGAACAGAATGATCACGGCACTGTCCGTCAGGGTGATTTCCCCCAGAACGCCGCAGCAGGACGACAGCGTGGCATTGGTTTCGGCAACCCGTTCCCGTGCCGGAGTCCGTTCAACTGCGCTCATCATGGTCAAATTTTCCTCGTCAATACGGTTTATAACTTTATCAATACAAATAAAATATTCCAACGACCGTTAAATGGTCGCGCCGGAATGGAATCGGCACGCGGAAAGCAATTCCCGGTCGGCGGTGACCGGCTCACCCCGCAACAACGTCATCACCTGCTCCGCCTGAGCCGCATTGTCGGGATAAAAACGGCAGAGGTCGAGATGAAAAGCATACGCCGGTAAATCCTGCGTGAACCCGACCAACGCCAGATGATCCGGAATCCGAAGCTGCAACTGGGCGGCGCACTGTAAAAATTGACGACACATTTTTTCATCGCTGCAAATCCAGGCCGAATGCGTTCCGGCTTGCAGTGCTCGCGTCAATCCGGACAAGTCGCAAAAACAGTCGCTGACGGCATCCGCCGCCGGCGCAAAATCCGGATGGCAGTCCGCAATACCCAGCAACATTTCCCGGATTCGGCGAATCGGCACGGACTCCATGCTCTCGACCTTTCGGACTACGCCCATCCCGCCGAAAAAACCAATCCGCCGATGGCCCGCCCGTTCCAACCGCCGCACCGCTTTGGCCGCCGCCTGCCGGTAAGCCGGAAAAACGGCCGGACCGCTCCAGCCATCGCATTCGCCCAGACCAACGACCCGAATTCCGCTGTCCAACAGCCGCTTTACCGCCTCCTTCTCAAACGAACTGGCCCCGACCACCACCACCGCATAGGGTTTCAGACTCAGACACCGTTCCAGATTTTCCCGGCACTGACCGAATAAAGTCAGCGGGGTCCATCCGGCGGCAATCGTCTGTTCCAACACCACGCGCAGCAAATCCTGATCGTACTTGCGTTCGAGCATCGAAGTTGAAGCGATAAAAACAACCGTCTGCCCCGGTTCGGCCAATTGCAGCCGCGGCTTCAAGGTGTTGCAGCGCCAGCCGATGTCTTCGATATATTGCAGAACTTTGCGCCGGATTTCGTCTTTGACGCCGGGCTGGCGATTGACAACCCGGGATACCGTTCCCAATCCGACTCCACAGTCCCGCGCAATATCGCGAATGGTAATTTTTTTCTCGCTCATACTTTCAACATCTCATAATAGAAACTGGAAATATTTCCAGTTTCTATTATACCGTCGAAAATTCGACAATGCAACATCAATTGGAAATATTTCCAGTTTTTTATTATACCATTCAAGCCCCAAGATCGGTTTGCCGAGCAACAAGATAAATAGATTAAAAAGGTTAGGAATCAGGGAACTGAATCCCGAGTGGAACCTGGAAAATTTTCGTTTCCGCCCCCGGAAGCCCGCGTTGGAACTGTTGTCCAAAGAACTCCAGCTTTTTTTTCCGCCGGCAACAGATACATTATTCACAGAACAGGAAAAACCATATCATGCACATCATAAAACAAATCTTTTTTTTACTCGCCGCCATACTGATTGCGACCGGCGCCGGCGGGTGTTGCGCCATATTCAACGGAAAAACTCAGGCGGTGACAATTAACAGCATCCCGGCGGACGCCGCAGTCTATCACAATGGACAATATGTGGGCCGGACCCCGTTGACCATCCCGTTCGACCGGCAGCGGGAACAAAGTGTGGAACTCGTTCGGACAGGCTACCAGCCGGAAGTAAAATATTTCGAACGCCGTATCGACTGGTGGCTGTTGCCACTGGATTTCATCATCTGGCCGACGGTATTCGTAGATGTCGATTCGGGAGCGATGTACGTGTTCCGCGAATCGAATTGTACGCTCCGGTTGAAACCGACCTCGCCGGGACCGGCCCACTCCGTTCCGCCACAACGTCCGCCGACATCGCAGCCAGCTCCGATCGACAACGAATGATCTGTCGCCTCCCGGCACCGGAAAGGGGCCTTGAATAATCTCCCGCGCGCCCGGCGTAAGACATTTTTAAGAAAAAAGTCGGTTGGCGGCTTGGCATCTTCGACTTTCGCGTTTATGTTAAAAATGCGGGTTCGAAAAATGCCGGTATTTCAGTTTCTCCTGAAATACCGGCAGCATAATTTTCAGCCATGCCGCTTTCATCCGTCCGAGGATCTCCGTACTGGCAACCTTTTTTCCTGAAATTGTAATCCGTCTCCCGTTCAACGGTTATATATGGTGAACAATGATATCAAAAAACAAGGTTCATGGCAGGAATCCGGTTGTAACGCTTGGAATTTACTCCGACGCCGATTATATTCTGCCATTGCTTGTTTCAGCGCAGGCGGGATATCGTCGATCCCCGTCCCGGAAGGACAAGATCGGGGATGTCCGCCGGCAACGCCAAGAACCGGAACTATAGAATATTGCAGGGTGAACCATGAAACAGAAATTGCTGCTGGTCGCGGCCGTGTTTTTCGGGCTGCTCGCCTTTGTTCTTACGTATCAGCAAATCGAAGCGGAACGGGCTCGCGCCATCGGTTCGGCGGAACTGAAAAGGCTGATTGTTCTGAAACGTTCGCTGAACAGCGGCGACATTATCAAGGAAACCGACCTGGGCATGCAGGAAGAACGGCGGTTCCGCAGTCAGAACATCCCGGAAATTCCGTGGGAGCAACGAAATTCGGTAATCGGACGCAATCTGGACGTCAGTCTTCCGGAAGGCCGGATTCTGATGTGGAACGACCTGAAACAGGCTTCTTCCCGCAAGGAAGGATTGACCAGCATCATCCCGGAAGGATACCGGGCCATTGCCATTCCGGTGGATGCCATCTCCTCGGTGGCGGGGCTGGTCCGGCCGGACAATAATGTCGATATAATCGGGACGTTTCACTTTCCCGACATGAAAGGCGACCAGGCGCTGGATACGGTCACGCTGACCATTCTTCAGAACGTCAAGGTGCTGGCCACGGGGACGGAAACCGTCAAATCCATCGAACCCGTCGACCGGCGGAGCGGTCCGCGCCGCAGTTACGGTTCCGTAACTCTATGCCTGAAGCCCAAAGAAGTGGAAATGATTATTTTTGCCTCGCAGAAAGGCAAGTTGACGCTGAGCCTCCGCAACTATGAAGAAACCAAAGTGGAAACCGATATTCAAAGCGTCAATTTCAACTATCTGCAGAAAAATCTGCAGAAGTATAATAAAGAACGCGCCGGTCAACTGAACTATATCGAGTAACTGCGGGCAAAGGAACTGACAGGGCATCATGTACGAAATCATTATCCAACAGCCCGGTCAACAGGGGATGGTCGGGAAACTGGTTCCCGGCGTTTACCTCGTCGGCTCCGGTTCCGACTGTCACATTCAGTTGCAGTCGCCCGCCATTGCCGCGCATCACGCCCAGTTCATCCTCACCGCCGATGGCTTCAAAGTCATTGATCTGGGCAGTGCCGGCGGCACCACGCTGGACGAAGAAAAATTGCCGCCGAATCTGCCGACCGACGCCCAGATCGGCGCCACCGTCCGGATTGGTCCGGTGACCATGTTGCTGCGCGGTCCGGCGGCGGTAACACCTCCGCCGATTTCGGCCCCAGCCGCCAAACCGGCCGCGCCGACGTCCACAAAACCGGCCCCATCGGCCACGCCGAGCCGCCATGACCGAATTCCGATGCTGAAAATTTCCGGGATTCCCGAAGAGGCCCGGCCGTTTGTGCAAGAGATTAAAAAGCGGGCGCATCTGGAACTGCTGAAACGGCTCAATCTGAAGCGGATGGCGCTTTCCGGCGTTTCCGAAGACGAACTCAAGGAAAAAGCCAAAGCGACGATTCATGAAATCATCAACGATCTATCGATTCCATTGCCGGCAGGCGTAACCGCCCAGCAGATTCAACAGGAAATGGTTCAGGAAGCCATCGGGCTCGGTCCGCTGGAATATCTGACCCGGATCGACGACATCACGGAAATCATGGTCAACGGCCCGGACCGGGTCTATGTGGAACGCAAAGGCGTCCTCTACCGTACCGACACCGCGTTCGCCGACGACCATCAGGTCATGGCCGCGATCGAACGGATCGTCTCGCCGCTGGGCCGCCGGATCGACGAAAGTTCGCCGATGGTCGACGCCCGGCTGCCGGACGGGTCCCGTGTCAACGCCATTATCCCGCCGCTGTCGCTGGTGGGACCGTCGATCACGATCCGGAAATTCGCCAAGACGCCGTACCAGATTTCCGACCTGATCAAATTCGGTACCATCAATCAGCCGATGGCCGATTTTCTCCGCGCCTGCGTCCAAGTCCGGAAAAACATCATCATCTCCGGCGGGACCGGCTCCGGGAAAACCACGTTGTTGAACGTGCTGAGTTCGTTTCTGCCCAACTGCGAACGCATTATCACCATTGAAGACGCCGCCGAACTGCAGTTGCATCAGGAACACGTAGTCCGGCTGGAAGCCCGGCCGCCCAACATCGAAGGGAAAGGTGAAATCGCCATTCGCGATCTGGTCCGCAACTCGTTGCGAATGCGTCCGGACCGGATCGTCGTCGGGGAATGCCGCGGCGGCGAAGCGCTCGACATGCTCCAGGCCATGAACACCGGCCACGACGGCTCATTGACCACCATCCACGCCAACTCGCCGCGCGACGCGCTTGCCCGGTTGGAAACGCTGGTGCTGATGGCCGGTTTCGATCTGCCGTTGCGCGCCATCCGGGAACAGGTGGCGTCGGCCATCACCATCATTGTTCAGGTCAACCGCGAACGCGACGGGTCCCGGAAAATCACCCATATCAGCGAAATCACCAAGATGGAAGGCGAGATTATCACGATGCAGGACCTGTTTTTGTTCAAACAGGAAGGGTGGGACGCCAACAACCGCATTCTCGGCCACCACATCCCGACCGGCTGCATCCCCAATTTCATGGAAGATATCAAACGGGCGAAAATCGATCTGGACATCAATATTTTCAACCCGCGGCTGCAAGGAGGAAATCCGGCATGAATTTCGGACTGGAAATTCTGGCCTGTCTCTGCGCCGGGCTGAGCGTCACCGCCGCCACGCTGATTTTTGTGGACTTCTTCAGTTTCGTGTCGGTGCGCTATCGGGAGAAGTATTTGCAGGAAGCGGCCACCGAACTGGACGACGTGCTGTTACAGATTCCGCCGAACCGGATTCTCGACGTCAGTTTGGCCGCCAGCGCGTTCGCCTGCTTCATGGCCATCGCCATTATCGGGATCGGCAGCAGCGACTGGTCATGGATGAATGCGGCCATTGTCGGAGTGATTACCGCGGTGGGAGCCTTTCCGCTGCCTCGGCTCTATTTGCGTTTTTTGAAAAAACACCGGTTGCAGAAATTCAACAATCAGTTGGAAGACGCGCTTTCCACCATTGCCAGTTCGCTCAAGGCCGGATTCAGTATCAATCAGGCGCTGGAAGCGGTGGTGGACGAAAACCGGCACCCGATTTCCATTGAATTCCGGTTGCTGATTCAGGAAGTGCGGCTAGGGGTGCCGCTGGAAGAAGCGCTGGAAAAAATGGTCCAGCGAATCGGCAGCCAGGACTTCGAACTGGTATCCGTCGCCATCATCACCGCCCGCCAGACGGGGGGCGAATTGACCGTGATTCTCGACCGGCTGGCGTCGCTGGTGCGGGAACGGATGCGGATTCAGAATAAATTGATGGCGCTGACCGCCCAGGGCCGCTTGCAGGCAACCATTATCGGCTTGATGCCGTTGGCGTTGCTGATCATTCTCTGGTATATCAGTCCGGCCATGATGAGCAGCTACCTGCATTCGTTTGTGGGAATCGGGCTGACGGCGCTCGCGTTCATCATGGTGACCATCGGGTTCCTGGTCATTCGAAAAATTCTCACCATTGATATTTAGGCGGAGGACACACCGTGAATACCATGATTGCCATTCTCGCCGCCATCTCCGCCGGCATTGCCGTGAGTTCGGTTTTTCTGCTGATCGTCGATCTGATCAACCGGATCGAGGTAGATAAAAATATCGACCGGGAAACCCGGACATTGCCGATTCTGTTCCGACTGCTGCTGCCGCTGACGCCCACCGTTGAACGGCTCGCCGGCCATCCCGCCTTCGAACAGTTGCAGAACAAGGCCGAAGCACGTCTCCAGATGAGCGGTATCGATCACGTGCTGAACGGGAAAATGTTTATCAAACTGCGTATGCTGCACGTTCTGCTCGGACTGCTGATGGGTATGTTCTGCATGCTCAACGGCCACGGCCTGATCGCGCTGATTATGCTCGTACTGTTGACCGTGTATCCCGGGGTCTGGCTGCAAACCCGAATCAAACAGCGACATGTGGAAATTCTCAAAGCCCTGCCCAATATGCTGGACTTGCTGACGCTCTCGGTCGAAGCGGGGAAGGACTTCATGAGCGCGTTGCGCGATATTCTGAAACGGCGGCGGCTCGATGCGCTGGCTGAAGAATTCAACCGGACGTTCAGTGAAATTCAGTTGGGCAAACCCCGGAGTCAAGCGCTGAAAGACATGTCCAACCGGGTCCGACAGCCCGACTTGACCACCGTGTTGAATTCCATCATTCAGGCGGAAGAACTGGGGGTCAGCATCGGCGAATTGCTGCGCATTCAGGGCGACCTGCTCCGCAACAAACGGTTCTCGCGGGCGGAAAAACTGGCCAACGAAGCGCCGGTAAAAATTTTGATTCCGATGATTCTGTTCATTTTCCCGGCCGTATTCATCATTCTGCTGGGACCGAGTTTGCTTCAGGCGTTGAGTTTTATCATGCAATAAGGAAAACGACCGTAAGTTATGATTTATAATCTGACGAAAAAGAAATGTGTATCGCGGAACCCGGTGTTCGCCACCTCATTCGGCATGCGTTGCCGAGGCATGATCGGGCGGGATTTCCACAGCTTCGACGCCATGGTCTTCAACCGTTGCAATGCCATCCACACCATGTTTATGTCGATCCCGCTGGATGTGATTTTTCTCAACCGGGAAAACCGGGTGTGCGGTCTGCGTAGCCGCGTTACGCCATGGCGGCCGATCGTCCGGTGCGGTCCCGCATATGCGGTGATCGAACTGCCGTGCGGCGCGCTGGAACAGTCGGAAACCGCCGAAGGCGATACCCTCGACCTCAATGCCGAACTGACCTGGGAAACCGAAGCCATGCTGGCCAATAATAAAAAATTGATCAACTCGATGGGAACCGTAATACCATTCGAAGAGAGTAAAAGATGAAAATATATTTACTGAACCCGGACCGTTCTTCCGCCGACGAGTTTACCTTGCGGGAACCGCAAACTCGCCTGGGCCGAGAAGAGGATAACGACGTGCAGTTGCTGGTCGCCGGCGTATCGCGTTACCACTGCATTTTCGAACACGACGGCTTCGAATGGCGCGTCCGCGATCTGGGCAGTACCAACGGCACCAAGGTCAACCATCATGCCGTCGCCAATGCCACGGCCCTGCGTCCCGGCGACTTGATTGATGTGGGCGATCAGTTGATTCGGTTTGGCGAGTCCCCTTCCGCGGTAACGACCACCGTTCCCGATCAAATCAGCATTTTCGACCACCCGGAACCAACCGCGCCCCAACCGACGCCCCCCCATGCGCAAGTAGTCGTTCCCAGTGAAAACGAACGGGAAGACCTGACCAAAACGGTCATCGAATCGCCCATTCCGATTCTGTCCCCCATGCCGGCCCAACTGGCGGAAGATACCCCGGCCCCGGCGCCGCAAGTCATCATTCCGGGTGAGCAACCGGAAACGCCGCCGGAAATGACCGCAACCTCCATCATCGGCAACGGCGGCAACCCCGTTTTTACCCAGTATTCCACCACCGCCACGGTGCGAACTCCGATTCCGCCGTTCGACCCGGCAACCATGCAGCAGGAAGATGCGAAAGCGTCGCCGATGGTCATCATCAATCTGCCGTCCCAGGACCCCCATGCCGGCAATATTATTCTGGAACCCCTGCCCCATGCAGTTCCCGATCAAGTCATTCCGCCGCCGTCCGTCGTTCCCGCCACCCCGGCGCCCATTTTGACCCCGGCGCCGGAAACCATGACCGGCCCCGCCCCCGGAACGCCCGCCGCCCCCCTACAGCAGCAGACCGTTTCCCCCGCTGCTGAAAAACCGACGGCAGAGCCCGATAAAACTTTAGACATCAACCTGTTCAATAAAATTCCGCTGTTCGATGCCAAGCCCAGCGCCGGCGCCAGGAAAACGCCCGATGCGGCGACCGTCGAAAAGCCCAAACGCAAGGTATCCAACCTGCTGTTCTACACCACGGTGATCTGCATTGCGATGGTTTTGGCTTCCTTGTTCATCATGATGAAGCAGAACGGTCAGAGCCGGACTGCCGCCGGACCTGCCGCCCTTAAAGAGCCGGAATATCCATTGCTGCTGGTGTATGAAAAACGTATCATCACCGCCAACAATATTTTCATGTTCACCATGTCGCTGGAAAACACCGGCGTGACGCTTACGCTCGACGACTTGAAATCCCAGCGGCGTTATATCCGGGAAGACGCCAAAGTCAACCCCGACCTGATTGCCGATCTGCTTTCCAGCATCAAGTCCACCGATTTCATGGATCTCAAGCAGCAAACGCCGGGAACCCCGCGCAACGGCACCGACGAATATCGCCGGTTGACCATCGGTTATAACAACCGCCTCCAGACCATCGTGGTAGAAAACAATTTTGCCCCCAGTTCCTTCGAAAAGATCGAACAGGCCATCAACGATTTCGCCGACGGCTATGGGTTGCAAACCATCGCCCTCACGCCGGCCGAGCTTAAACGCGAAGCCGAAACCGCCTTCAACAAGGCGGAAGAACTGTTTCAGAACCGGGATTCCGATCCCCAGAATCTCACCAAGGCCATCAAACGCTACCAGCTGACGGTAGAATATCTCGATCAGTTTGCCCCCAAACCTCGGCAATGGGACTTGGCGCGCAAGCGGATCGAAGAAGCCAAAGACATCCGGGCCAAACGCCTCCAGGATCTCAAATTCGACTATCAGCGTCAATACAAGCTCCAGGAATACGAAGAAATGCTCAGAACCTTAAGCCAGATTCTTCCGTTGCTCGATCCGGGGTCCAAGGAATATGACAAATACAAGAACTTCCAAGTCCGGCTGGAAGCGAAAATCAAGCAGGGAGCGAAAAGATGAAAACGCTGCTGAATATCGTTGCCGCCCTGTTGCTGCTCGGCAGTCTCACCGGATGCGGCGATCGAAAAGCCAAACCGACCAAGTTCACGTTGGAAGTCACCACGGTCCCCGCCGGGGCCAAAATCTTCTATAAGAGCAAAGAACTGGGCGCCACGCCGCGATCGTTGAAAGCGGTTCCCGGCATGTACCGGATGCGCTTGGAAAAAGAAGGGTACTTTCCGGAATGGCTGATTACCCGGGTCACCGATGCCTCCGTACAGGAAACTATTCACTTGAAGCCCATTACCGCCTGCATCCTCCTTACCAGTTCACCTTCGGAGGCGCAGATTGAAATCGATGGCGAGCAGGTCGGAGAAACGCCGCTGGTGCTGAAAAACCAAACCTACGGCCACCATCAGGCCACCATCAAGAAACTGGGTTATGTGACGCAACAGCTGGCCTGGGATATCCGCAACGGACGTCCGCAGGCGGTCAATGCCTCGCTTTACTCCGATATCGGTTATCTGGTCATCGACAGCACCCCCGGCGAAGCGGATGTCACCGTCAACGGTCAACCGAGCGGCACTACTCCCCTCCGGAAAGAGTTCGAACAGGGCCGCTATCGGGTGTCCGTCACCAAAGACGGTTTTTCCACTTTCGAAGAATCGATTATCGTTGAACGCAACAAGACGGTCACGCGTACCGTTCAACTCACCCGCTTGCCGGGTCGGCTGAAATTGACCTCCACGCCGTCGGGCGCCGCCATTACCATCAACGGCAAGATTGAAGGTAGCACGCCATTGACGGTGTCCAACCTGAAACCGGGTACCTATAAAGTGACAGCGGAAAAAGCAGGCTTCGATCCGTCCGTGCAGGAAATTGAAACTGTTGCCGGCAAAGAAATTCCGTTCCACTTCGACTTAGGCGCCAATACCGGCGGCATCGATCTTACCGTCAACCCGCCGGGAGTAACCATCTATGTGGACGGCAAGGAAGTAGGTAAGACCGAAGCAGATGTTACCGGGCGTTTTTCCAAGCTTTTCTCGGTGCGCAATCTGAGCTCCGGTCTTCATGTGGTGCTGGCGGCGCACAAGCTGGCCGTGCCGCAGCAGAAATCGCTCACCGTCAAAGTGGAAAAGGGTAAGATATCCCGTCCGAAAAAGATTACGATGTGGATCGCCAATGCCGAACTCAAGCTCAAGAGCGGACGAAAAATGGTGGGCTATCTGGCATCGGAAACCCCGGTGGAAATCTATTTCGAACCGGAACCCGGAGTCCGACAAGGCTTCCGTCGCGACGAAATCGAATCGCTCCAATTGTTAAAGGGGGCGGAATAACAAGTTGACAGGACGAACTCCGATTGTACATTATCAGTGCGATGATCGAGACCTAGCAATGGGGGTAAGAAGATATGGATCAACAGAGACGGCAGAAAATATCGCGGACCTGTTTTCTGGCTTTAGTAATTTTTCTGGGCATGGCGTTTGTCTTCGCCATGGGACGGAATGTCATCAGCCAGATCAATATCTGGCTGTTAACCCTGACCGGTGAAGTCACGATCATCCCGTCCTCGGAAAAACCCATTGACCCGGAATTGGTCTTCCAGCAACAGAAATTGCAGGAAGCCAACAAACTCAATAAGGTCACCGCCCCGGTTAAACAGCAAAGTCCCCAGGCCAATCGAAAACGCCCGGTCGAACAGGGCTATTATACCACGCCGGAAGATCACGATCCCGATGAGTTGTCCATTATCAGCGTCAGCAAAAAACAGAATCTCGCGCTCAATCCCGAAAACTGGCGCGGCCCGGATGACCTTTCTTTCCGTTGCCGTCTGATCCGGGAAAAAGCCGGGTTCCGGGTAATCGTTGTGGTGAAAGACGATATTCTCTGGGCAAAAAACGGCAAAATCCAGCATATGAATGACTGCGTGGAAATCTATTTCGATGTCCGGCCCGGCAAAAAACGCGGTCAGTCCGCCTATGAAAAAGGCGTTTATCACGCACTGATCGTCCCCTGGTACGGCAATCCGGCCAATGCCAATACCATGATCTTTCACTTCAAGAACGACGAGAAAATGCCGGACGGCTGTTGGGTGAAAAGCAGCGGCATCAAGGATTTCGGTTATCGGGTAGAAGTTTATTTCCCGTTTTCGATGTTTGCTTATCCGCCGGATGAAGAATTCAACTTTGACGTCGGCGTAATCGACTTCGATTCCAGTAATTCCGGTAAAATGAAACAAATGGTCTGGTCCGGCACCAAAGATAATTTTGGCGATGCCCTCTGGTTCGGACATATGAAGCGATTGCCGAAAGAACTTCAGCAGCCCGGCGCCGCCGCCAAACTCAACGTGCCGAAAGCCAAAACTCCGGCGCCGTCGATGAAGTCCGCCGCCCCGACTTCGCCACCGGCCGCTGCCAAGCCCGCAGTCAAACCGGCGGCGGAACCGAAAAACACCACGACCAAATAAGCATGAGCAATTCTCCGCAGTATGTTTCCGACGGCATCCTCTATCCTTCGGGCAGTGTTATTATGGCGCCGTTATCGGGGTATACCGATCTGCCGTATCGGCATTCGTTGCGCCGTCACGGTTGTTATTATGCGTTTACGGAAATGATCGACGCGGGTTCGCTGTCCCACCGCAACGGACAGACCCGCGACCTGCTGGCCCGAGGCGAGGACGAACCGTGGCTGGGGGTTCAACTGGTCGGAGTCGAACCCGAATGGCTTGCCGTCTCCGTGGAAGCATTGAACCGGTATCATTTCGATGTGCTGGATTTCAATCTGGGCTGTCCGGTGCCGAAAATCGTAAAGAAAGGAGCGGGCGCCGCTCTGGGAACCAATCCGGACGAAGCCGCCAGGCGGTTGGAAATACTCGTCCGAAAGTCCCGTTTTCCGGTCACGGCCAAGACTCGGATTCTCGACGAACAGAACCCGGAACCGACCGTCCAACTGGTCCGAAAACTGGAAGCCGCCGGAGCCCGGACCGTTACCCTTCACGGACGGCTCCGAAGCGCCTACTATTCCGGACCGGTCTACAGTCAAATCATCGCCGCAGTCCGCGAGGCGGTCAAGATTCCGGTCATCGCCAATGGCGGCGTAGTCGACGGCAACAGTGCCGAACGCTTGCGCCAGGAATCCGGGTGCGATGCCATCATGATTGCCCGGGGAGCAATGGGCAATCCGTGGCTTTTTCAGGAACTTCTGCACCCGGATACCTATCGACCGCCGACGCCGGAAGAGTTAGGCGCAGAAATCCGGTTGCATATCGAAGAAATGATTGCTTTTTACGGTGAAGAACGAGCATTGCGGATGGCGCGCAAGATTCTCCACGACTATCTGAAAGGGCGCGGCTATCCGCATGCCTGGAAAGCGGAAATTTCCTACCTGGACTCCCGTGTCAAACTGTCTGACTTGATCCGACGTATCCAAGATGGCCCGAACTCAGGTAATCATCGGGAATAGCGAAGATGCGGAACATATCTAAAACGCTTCTCATGCTATGCAAATATTCGAATTAAAGCCCAATTCCGTTCCATCTTGAACTCTTGAGCTTCGTGCGCTCCGATGATATGCTTCAGGCGTCGTGTCACGCTTGTTTTTTTTAACAAAATTTTGTCTGACAGCGCTCGGCGTTCCGCCGCTGTACCATGCGAATGACCGGAGACCAATAATTTTATTTTATTCGCCATCAAAAAAAGAAGATCGGAACTCTTGACTTTTCTAAAACGTTTTACTATAATATTGACAATGACGCTGTAAAACGTTTTAGAAAAAAAGAAGACATACATCGAGACAAAGGACGGATGCCAGACATGAAACTCGTTGATATTGCCAGACTGGCAGGAGTATCGCCGGCCGCAGTGTCCGCCGCGATCAATTGTCGTTCGCAAGTCAGCGTGGCGACGCGGGACCGGATTATGGCACTGGTAAAGCAGTACGATTACGTCCCGCAGAGTTCAGCCCGGGCGCTGTCCGGACACCGGACTTACCAGATCGGCTTTCTGGTTTCCTGCAAAGTTACGCTGGGCCTGGCCAACAGCTATTTTGCCACCCTGATGGCAGGAGTTCATGAAGTTTGCAAACAGCGCAATTATCATTTACTCGTTTCGACGTATGACTTGAGCGACATTGACAATTTTATCATGCCGACAAATATTCGGCAACGCAATATCGACGGTCTGGTCATGGCCGGAGCCACCAGTCTGGAAGTGATTCGCCAAATACAGAAAGCCGGTATTCCGTTTGTGGTCGTAGGGGGCGATTATCCGGACGATGTGTTGAACATCCGGCAGGATATGGAAACGACGGCGGAAAATCTGCTGCGGTATTTTTTCAGTCTCGGACATCGACGTCTCTATGTTCCCTACTATTATTCTGTCACCAAAAGCATTTTTAACACGGCGCGGCAACGTTTTTCATCCAGCGGAGAAACACCGGAAGCGCCGGAAGTACAATTGGCGTACTGGCCGGGCGACAACGAGTTTGAAGACGGCGAAAAAGCGGCGGAACAATGGCTCGGCTTGCCGGAATCGGAACGCTTTACCGCATTGTACGGGAATGACCAGTTCGCCATCGGGTTTCTGCGTCGTTTTATTGCCTCCGGGCGCCGGTGCCCGGACGACATCAGCATCATAGCGTCCGATACGATTATCAGCCGCAACGGCATTTTTCCGTTGACCACATGCGCCAGCGAGGCGTTTGAACTGGGACAAGCCGCCGTCGATAGCTTGTTGTCGCTGATTGAAAAAACCCGGTGCTTCAGTGAAGTCCGGACCGATTTGCATAAAATGTACCATCCGGCAGAAATTCTGCCGGGCAGTTCGACCGGGCCGATACCCCGGTGGGCCGCAAAACTTTCCCCCCATTAAACCTAAATAAGAACAGGAGACGTGAGTATGAAGAAGTTTACATTAATAGAACTTTTAGTAGTTATAGCGATAATCGCTATTCTGGCGGCGTTGCTGTTGCCGGCGCTGAATAAGGCCCGCGACCGGGCGAAAGCGATCAGTTGTGTCAACAACTTGAAAAACGTTGGTCTTGCGTTGGTCAACTATTCTACCGACTACGACGGTTATGTGTTGTCCAGTTATGATGCCAATCGCGGCGTCAACGCCACTGCCAGAGTCGGGGATTATTGGACTAAATATCTCAATGGTTACGGTTATCTGAAATTCAGCAGCCTCAACTGTCCGGTTGCCTCAACCACCCATCAGGCATTGTTGGCGCAGCAAAGCGGGGCGTTGCAAGGAACTTATTGTCGGGTGCAGCGGGCAACCTACGGCGGCGTAATTTACAGTCTGGCCTGCTATTTCCGCTTCGAAAAAGTCAAGGGTGCGCCATCCACCCGGATTCTTGCCACGGACGGCGCCGTTACCATGTCTCAGGATGTCAGCAACCGAATTGCCGGTGCCGGTTGCGCCAGTGCATTACGTAAGGCCTATCTCTCCTACAGTCCTTACGACACGGCCAGTCCGGCGTTCGGATGGTTTCACAACAAAGCCGCCAATATGTTGTTTCTGGATCTGCATGTTGAGTCGGTAAAATGCCAGGACGTGACCGACGCCATGCTGGGCATCGGCATCGGCGAAACACTGTAAGCGTTCCGGCCAAAAAACGCGAAAGGATAGTCTTTCATGATACGTGGATTTTCCATCTGGGGGTTGGTGATTCTGCTGACAGGCTGTGCGGTTGCCGGTTCCGTCCGGGATGCGCTCATTCCGAAAGTCCGGCACATTACGGTGGATGCGGGAATTGCGATCATCAACCCCCGGCAGTTTCGAATCATCGCCGGTTCAGCAACAACGACGCCGGCAGCAGCAGCAGCCGAAAAATTGTTGAAGCAACGACTGAAGGAACTGCCGGAAAAGACCGACGGTCAGGCCGTAGATTGTTATCTTGGGTTGGTCGGGGACAAACTCTTCGCCGGTTCGCCGGTGGACGGCATCAAGCTGACTCATCCGCAGGAATACGTCCTTCGTTTTAAAGTGACGGACGGAAAGACCGTCGTTTATGCCGCCGGAGCAGACAATCGCGGCGTGTTTTACGCGGCGGCGACCTTGCGGCAACTGCTGGGCAACGACGGCCTGTCCAGACTGGACATCTCCGATTATCCCGATTGGCAGACCCGCTATATCGGCGGTTACTTTCCGATTCTTCCCGCCCAGATGCTTGAATTGGCGGAATTAAAAATCGATGGCTATGGCATTCAGCACCGTTATGACTGGCGCGCTTTTCAACCCGATCAAATTCCGAAATACGGGCCGCACCTTTCTTATCGGGAGTTGTTCGAGAAAATCCGGGAGTTTCGCATCGCCAACGGTGATCTGATTGATTTCATGATGATGATCAATGTGTACTGCGGAAAACGTCTGGATGCGTCGGCGCCGGAAGATCTGGCGTTGTTGATTAAGCAATGCCGCTTTGCGGCGGGATATGTCCAGGAGATCATGATTCAGTTTGATGACTATACGCCGCAGGAGAAGGATGGATTCGGCTTCGTCTCGGATGGGGAAAAGAAAAAATTCCGCAATCCCGGAGTCACGCACGGCTATATTCTGAAATGCGTTTACGCCGCCCTGCATCGGGATTTCCCGCAGGTACGGCTCTCCATGTGCCCGGCGCCATATTCGCTGGACAACCATCATGCCGCTTCTCCGGCCAATCGGGCATATCTGGAAGCGTTGAGCCGGGAACTGCCAGCCGAAGTGCCGATCGTCTGGACCGGACGGGCCGTGGTGTCATCACAGGTCACAGCCGAAGATTATCGGCAATACCAGCAACTGGTTCGAGGACACCGTTTATATCTATGGGACAACAGTTCGTGTTCTCCGACGTCTCCGATGGATATCTGGAAGACGGAATTTTTTGCCGATATGAGCTGCCGTGACAGGCTGATTTATATCAACGGGCATGGCTTCAGCTTCTTCTGGAGTCTGCTCTTTGCCATCAATGCGAACGACTATCTATGGAATCAGGACGGATATCGGGCTGATACTTCCTATGCGGCGGCGTTTCAGGCGTTGACCGGTTGTCTCTTGCCCCGCTTTGTGGCGGATACCCAATCCGACCTGGCACAGTTGTACAAAACCTGGGATCGGTCCGACCGGGCTCGGATCGCCCGCCGGATTCTCGACCGAAAAGCACAGTTTGAAGCGCAAAAAATCGATTTCAACCGCATCTCCCAATTTGTAAAACCGATATATGAGGAATGCACTCGCCAGGTAAAAAGCGGAACGATTCCGCGACTTTCGAACGCGCCAAAGGAAAATGCCGCCGTCAACGACCGCGTCTGGCAGGACGCGGCAGTCTATCGGCTCGCGGCGGCCCGCTATCCGGCAACCGTCCGAATCGGGTATACGGCAGACACGCTCTATGTTCGTTTTCAGGGGAATTTCGGCAAGGCGGCCCCCCAACGGTCGTTGTCGCGCGACAGTGCATTGGATCCGAATAACGATGTTTTTTATCTGGGCTTGCAGCCGCCATTGGCCAATCACCGGTCCGGGTGGATCGCGATCGACCGTTCCGGCAACCAGTCCGACGTTATGGAATGGCAACCGGCCGGCAAGTTCAACCCCAAAATACGGAAAACCATCGTCGTCGACGCCGAATCATGGCGGGCGGATCTGGCGATTCCGTTCCAGGAATTGGCCGGTTCCATTATGTACCGACCGCCTCAGCCCGGAGTAAAGTGGCGGATAAACCTGGTCCGGCGCAATCAGCTCGACGGCGAAATCTCCTCTTGGGCGCCGGTTGCCGGAAACGATTCCTGCGATAAGAAATTTTTTGGCGAAGTCATTTTTAAATAGGAAATTTTTCATGCACAAAATTTGGGGATTGCTGATTCTGAGTTGGTGGTCGTTCGCGCTCTGGGCGAGTTCGGTTCCGGAAATTTTGCCGCCCCCGCAGCAGGCACGTTATTGGCCCGCCATGACCGTGTCCGCCGAGCACATCAAAGTGACGATTCCGGAGTCGTTGAAGTGCGCTACTCTGCTGCGCCGTTTTCTGACGGAAGCCAGTATCGACGGCAGTTCGACCAACCCACAACTGGAAATCCGATTCACCTGCGAAAATCCCGCCTCCCGCGACGAGGGGTACCGAATCCATTACCGCCCCGGTTTGCTGAACGTAATCGGAAACGGACCGAACGGGACCTTCAACGGCGGCATGACGCTGCTGCAATTGATCCGCTGCGAGGGGAACCAGGTGACGTTGATCCCGGCAGAAATCCGTGACCGTCCGACGTGGAGTACTCGTTTTATCGGCGATTATGAGCCGTTTTCCGCCGCCATGCTGCAAACTGCCGCCCGCATGAAATTCGGCGGCATGGCTTTTCAATTCCGTACGGAATGGACCTTGCTGACTCCGGAAAAGTACCGTCGCTTCTTTGCTCCCATGAAACCCTATGTGGACAGCGGAATCATGCAATTCATGCTGGTTTATCACATCTACTGTACGGGAGCCAAGCAGGAACGGCCATTTTTCAATATTGCCTCGGAGACAGACCTTGCCGATCTTATTGCCAGGTGCCGCTTTGCCGCCGAATCCGGCTTCGGACACATTATGATTTGCACCGACGACTGGACCCCGATGCAAGCCGGTCGTTATGTTCTGCTCCATCCGGAAGAAAAAACCCGCTTTCATGACTCCGCCGGACTGGCCCACGGCTACCTGATGCAACGGTTGCAACAGGCGCTGCCGGATGTGCAGTGGTCCTTTTGTCCGCCGGTTTACAGCTTGAGTCATCTGGCCGGTTCGCCGAGCATGACCGAATACCTGCGCGACCTGGGAACGGCGCTGCCGACTTCGATTCCTATCGTCTGGACCGGCCCGAAAGTTGTCTCCTCCAATATTACCGTGGCAGATCATAACCGGTTTTCCGCCTTGACCGGCCATCACTCCCTGATGATCTGGGACAACAGCGAATGCGCGCCGGCGCCGGTACACCGCTGGGAAACCCGTCTGGCCCCGGAACTGGCCCAACTGGAAAAAGGTATTTTTCTCAATGCCAAAGCGTTTCACGGCGGTATCTGGAAAACCTGTTATGTCATGACAGCCAACAATTACCTGTGGAATCCCGACGTCAGTCAAGCCGACTTCAATCAAAGATTAGTCTGCGCCCGCATGATGCCGCAATACGATTTTCAGGCCATCCGCGAACTGCAGTTGCGGTATGACCGGCTGAGCAAAATCACTCCGGGACAGCCGTTTCAACCCGATCTTGACCAGCTGAAAAAACAGGAAAAAGAACTGGCGAAATGCGGTCTGATGGACCGCTGGTTTAAAACGTATCTCGATTCCCTGTATACCCGGTTGGAATCGCCGCGTCCGCAACTTGACTGTCCGTTACGTTCCGGCGCGCCCGTAATCGACGGCAATCCGGACGATTCGTTCTGGAAAAATATTCCGGCCCAAACTCTGCTGACACGAAACGGAAAACCGGTGAAAAACGGCCGCCGGACCACGTTGCGAGCGGCCTTCACCCGCGAAGCCCTCTATTTCGCCCTGGCAATGGAAACGGATCAACCGCTATTGGAAAACCGGCTGTTCAATCCGCAGAATGATATTTTTCGGAGTTCCGATTTGATCGAATTGTTTTTACAGCCGAAAAACAACGGCGAATTCTGGCAGTTTGTCATCGACTGCCAAGGCAATCGGGTCGGCATTGTCCCCAAACTGAACTGGCCGAAAATAGTCGAAAACGAATGGCAGACCGCAATCCGGCGGACCGCTTCCGGATGGACGGCGGAAATCAAAATCGATTTTCGGTTACTGGCAAAAATCGGCGGTCAACCGCCCAGCAATCAAACCAAGTGGCAGATGAATTGCGGTCGCGAATATAATGCCGGCAAGGAATTGCAATGCTGGTCCCCCGTCGGCAACAACAGTTTTCTGGATGCCGTGATGTTCGGAACGTTGCGCTTTCAGGAATAAAGATTACCCGTTCTTCCCTTCCCCGACAAAATCGGCAGGCGGTTCACTTTCCTTCGCGAACCGCCTGCCCGATCAGTAGCAGATGTTTTCGCCTCACGATTTTTTCATTCCATTACAAAAATCTTGCGCCAAAATTATTTTAACCGATCCCTTTGATTTCTTCCTCTTTCTCTTTTATATTTATTAATAGTAAACATTTATTCATTATTAATGAACATAGAAAGCATTTCAGGACGGGACTTCCCCGTTGCCAGGACAAGGAATGTTCTATTATGGTACAGGCATTGTCACGAGGAATTGCCATTTTACGGTTGGCGGCAGCGCATCCGGACGGCATCCGGCTCTGCGAGTTGGCAGCGGCCATGCAATTGAAACGGACTACGGTGTTCAATCTGGCCAAGACGTTGATTGCGGAAGGATTGTTGGAAAAGGATGCGGGTGCGGCGTACCGTCCGGGGCCGGGCCTGGAGGCGCTGTTCCGGAGACCGTCGCCCGACGCTTTCTACCGCCGGACGGCGGAGCTTCTGGCCGCTTTCCATCGGGAGCACCCGGAGACAACGATGTTCTATTCGGAGCTGGGACTGCACGACATCAATGGACGGATTTTTTTCAACCGGGGCACAAACGCTGACGCCCAGTTTCCGACCGATGCCACGTTGAATCCCTATCTGACGGTCTGCGGTCTGATTTTCTTCGCCCTGGCGCCGGACGAACAGCTCGGCGGTCTGCGGTTACGCCATCCGCTGCAACTGGAAGGCAACGACATCTGGCGGAGTCCCGCCGATTTCGCCCGCGCAGTGAACCGGGTTCGGAAACAGGGCTTTGCGGAGTCGCCGGCAACGCCGCGCGGTGAACTGAAATTCGGGGTACCGGTATTCAATCGCGACGGCATGCTGGCCGGAGCCCTGACGGTTTCGTGGTATGACCGGGAGGCAACCACCGACAAAAAGGGCAAACTGCGGCAGTTGGACCGGCTGACGGAGCAGTTGCGGCAGGGATAAAGATTTAATGGCGCCCGCAGTGTCCGTCCCGAACCAATCGCCAGAGTGACTGCGTAGAAAGGATTTTCAATTGGGAGAAACCGAAAAATGGATTTTCAACAACAGTATGACGTAGTAGTTGCCGGCGGCGGAGTGGCGGGGGTGGCGGCGGCGTTGGCGGCGGCCCGGCGCGGCTTGAAAACCGTTTTGATTGAGAAAACCGTCTGGCCGGGAGGACTGGCGACAACCGGCATGATCTGTATTTATCTGCCGCTGTGCGACGGCTGCGGAACGCAAGTGGCTTTCGGTCTGACCGAAGAACTCCTGAGAGTAGGCTTGAAATATGGTCCGGGCGATATTCCGGCAAACTGGCGGCAGGAGCAAAATGCCACCGAAGACAAACGTTATCGGACGGTTTTCTCCCCGGCCTCGTTCATTCTGGCGCTCGACGAACTGCTGGAAGCGGCGGGCGTCGACATCTGGCTGGACACGGTAATCACCGGAGCCCATACCGAACACCATCGTCTGACGGACGTTCAGGTGGTCAACAAAAGCGGCACCGGCATCATTGCCGGTCGGTGTTTTGTGGACGCCACGGGAGACGCCGATCTGGCGTACTTTGCCGGAGCGCCGTGTCCGACGGCGGCCAATGCGCCGGCATTCTGGGCGCTGGAATTCCGGCGCGGCCACGACAGCCCGTTTTACATGGCGGACAACGTCATCATGCGGCTTGACGGCGCCAATGTCGACGCCAACAGTCCGGATCTCGACGGCATCAACGGCCGAATCGTGTCGCGGGCGGTGCTGGACGGCCGGCGGAAATACCGCCACGTGCTTGAGGATAACTATGCGTCGGGAAAATACGATCGGAAAAGTCTGTTTCCGCTGATGCTGCCGGGAATGGCGCAATTGCGGCATACCCGCCGGATCACCGGGCAGTTTACGCTGTCCGACGGCATGGCGGGGCGGTCGTTCGACGATGCCGTGGGTTTGATCGGCGACTGGCGCAAATCGGGTCCGGTCTGGGAAATTCCCTATCGCAGTCTGCTGCCCGTCGGGGTGGGCGGAATGATTGCCGCCGGTCGCTGCATCGCGGCGGAGAAAGACGCCTGGGAAGTGATGCGGGTGATTCCGACCGCCGCCTTGACCGGGGAAGTGGCCGGCGTGGCGGCGGCGCTCTCCGTCCGGTGCGGCGTCACCCCCGACACCTTGCCGTTTGACGTCCTGAGTCGGGAATTGCGCGAACAGTGTAAATTTCCACTGCATTTTGCCGACGTCGGCCTAAAACCGGTCGCCGATTGAGAAAATCGGAAAGATCGGGACGCGGAAGCAACCGCGCCCCTCTTTTTCCCCGGCAAAATTTTTCTTTTCGTAAAAGATGAAATTCATTCGCTTGCTTGCCAAAGCGAGGAAGCCGGGTATATTAGGTCCATGATTATAATCAGTTAACGGAGTGATTTGCCATGCCAGCCATTTCGACGTTCATCTGCGGACTGTTGCTCAGTGCCGTTGCCGCCGGAGTCATGGCGACGCCGAATCCCTCCGTAACGCCGAACTCGACGGCCGCCGCTTGCGACTACGGCTTGGCCCGGGGAACGGCAACGCCGTTGCCGACGGCGCAATGGAACGATCTGCTGGCAGAGGTTTTGCCCGCGTCGCCGTCCGGCCTCCGGGTTCGGAATGTGCGGTCCGTCGGCAATGTCATGTTGCTGACCGGCAAGAAAAATAATTTGAATCACGTTATTTCGATCCTGCCCGATGCCGGCCATGCCGTAATCGCGGCCAATGTCGATAACGGGCTGGCGCCGGTCCGGCCCGATCATTTGCGGCGACCGAATCTGATTTTCAACAACCGGCGGTTCGGACAGGATCCCCAGCCCCGACTCAATTAGTTTTATTTCTACCACCGTCCGATGCATCGAGCCCGCGAAAAAATAATTTTCGACGGCGCTTTACAAAGTCATTCCTCTGAATATATTAGTTTGTTTTGAATTGGTAATTTTTAACCTGTAAAAAGATTTCAGGAGCATATATGGCAACGGCTAATGAAAAAATCGACGCCAAAGCGCGCATCGACTTTCCCTGCAGCAAAACCGGCTGCGACGGCATGATTCAGTTCAATTTGCTGGACGTACTGGATGACGATTTTCAGGTGGTGTGTCAGAAATGTCACGCCTCCTACGAATTCGACGACGGCCTGAGGGATAAACTAAAACGGATGTGCCAGCTGATTCTGTCCATCCGCCAGGCGGAAGACATTCTCGGCAACTGCAACGTCTCGGTCAATGTGGCCGGCGGCGAAGTAAAAATCCCGTATGCACTGCTGTTGACCCGGCTGAACACGATCATCACGCTCGAACTGGGCGGCAAAGCCGTGGACTTCCATCTGTGGGTGGAACCGTCTTCGCCGGAAACCTTCCGCTAGATCATTGGTATAATCAATATAAGTAAGAAAGATCATTGCGATGAATAAAGAACAGGTCATTGACATTCTCAAACACTCGGGCGCCTTGCTGGAAGGTCATTTCAAGCTGCGCAGCGGACTCCACAGCAATCAGTTTTTCCAGGCGGCGCTGCTGCTGCAATATCCCGACAAGGCGGAAATTGTCTGCGCCGCCTTGGCGGAAGAATTCAAAGGACAAGGCATCGAAACCGTAATCTCCCCGGCGGTCGGCGGTCTGATCGTCGGACAGGAAATCGGCCGGGCGCTCGGCGTCCGCGCCATCTTCGCCGACAAAGACAACGGCAAACTGGTTCTGAAGCGCGGCTTCACCATTCGTAAAGGCGAAAAAATTCTGGTGGCGGAAGATGTGGTCACCCGCGGCGGCCGTGTGCAGGAAACCATCGATCTGGTCCGCAGTTTCGGCGGCGACGTGGTCGGCGTGGCCGTGATCGTGGACCGCAGCGGCGGCGAAGCAAAATTCGACGTGCCGCACCGGAGTCTGATCAAACTGGAACTTGCCACGTATGATCCGGCTCAATGTCCGCTCTGCGGTCAGGGCCTGCCGCTGGACACCCCGGGTTCCAAATAATTCGAAGCGCCGTCCGTCGCCATAACCGGCGGACAAGGGAGATTGGTTAGTCATTATGTTTCCTCTATTAAAAACTATTTTCGGCAGTAAATCGGCCCGCGACGTCCGCCGGATGTTGCCGCTGGTCGCCCAGGTCAATAAACTGGAAGTCGAATACCAGAAGTTGACGGACGACCAGTTGAAAGCCAAAACCGTCGAGTTCAAGGAACGCATCCAGAAGGGCGAAACCGTCAACGATCTGATGTGCGAAGCCTTTGCCGTGGTCAAGAATGCCTGCCGCCGGATGTGCGGTACGGAAATCGAAGTCTGCGACCACAAGCTGCTCTGGGATATGATCCCCTATGACGTTCAGATCATGGGCGGAATCGCGCTTCACCGCGGCACCATCGCGGAAATGGCCACCGGCGAAGGCAAAACCCTCGTCGCCACCCTGCCGCTCTATCTCAACGCCCTCACCGGCCGGAACTGCCAGCTGGTCACCGTCAACGACTATCTGGCCAAGCGCGACTCCGAATGGATGGGCGCCGTCTACCGTTATCTCGGCCTCACCGTGGGCTGTCTGCAAAACATGCAGCCGCCCGACGTCCGCCGCGAACAGTATGCCTGCGACATCACCTACGGCACCAACAGCGAATTCGGGTTCGACTACCTCCGCGACATGGGGATGGCCTCCGACAAAAACCAGCTGGTGCAGCGCGACTACTTTTATGCGATCGTCGACGAAATCGACAGTATTCTGATCGACGAAGCCCGGACGCCGCTGATTATTTCCGGTCCGGTGGCCGTCTCGACGCACCAGTTCGACAAAATGCAGCCGCTGGTGGCCAAAGTCTACCAGATGCAGATGCACCTTTGTTCCCGGCTGGTTCAGGAAGCCAAAGCCACGCTGGACAACCCGGAATCCACGCCGGAAGCCAACGATGACGCCATCACCAAGTTGCTTCAGGTCAAAATGGGCATGCCGACCCAGACTCAGCTGATGCACATTCTCGAAGACGGCGAAATCCTCAAGGAACTGGAAAAGAAGGAAACTTTCGTCCGCAGCGACAGCAACCGCGGCATGTTGCAGGAAGTGCAGAGCTCACTCTTCTTCGCCATCGACGAAAAGCACAACGAAGCCGACCTGACCGAAAAAGGCCGCAACGCCATTTCGCCGGACAATCCCCAGGCATTCATCATGCCCGACCTGCTCGATACCCTCCATAATATCGATATCGACACCACGCTCGGCGAAGACCAGAAGCTTCAGAAAAAGCAGGAATTCCAGCAGAGTTTCGCCGAACAGAGCGAAAAATTGCAGAATATCTCCCAGTTGTTGAAAGCGTATTGCCTGTTCGAAAAAGACGTCGACTACGTGGTGCAGAACAACGAAGTGATGATCGTCGACGAACACACTGGCCGGTTGATGCCCGGCCGCCGGTTCAGCGATGGCCTCCACCAGGCGCTCGAAGCCAAGGAAGGCGTGACCATCGAAAAAGAAACCCAGACGATGGCCACCATCACGATTCAGAACTACTTCCGCATGTATGAAAAACTCTCCGGGATGACCGGGACGGCCGAAACCGAAGCCAACGAATTCCACCAGATTTACAAACTGGACGTGATCGTCATCCCCCCCAACCGGAAGTGCCAGCGGATCGACAGCAACGACCTTATTTACAAGACCAAACGCGAGAAATTCAACGCCATCCTCGACGAAGTAGAACAGCGTTATCAGAAAGGCCAGCCGGTCCTGCTGGGGACCATCTCGGTGGAAGATTCGGAAATTCTCAGCCGCATGCTCAAACGCCGGAATATTCCGCATAACGTATTGAACGCCAAGAATCATCAACGGGAAGCCGAAATCGTTGCCATGGCCGGTCAGCGCGGCGCCATCACCGTCGCCACCAACATGGCCGGGCGCGGTACCGACATCAAGCTCGGACCCGGCGTCACCGACCTCGGCGGACTGCACGTGATCGGCAGTTCGCGGCACGACTCGCGGCGCATCGACCGGCAGTTGCGCGGGCGTTGCTCGCGTCAGGGCGACCCCGGTTCGTCCCGGTTCTACGTGTCGCTGGAAGACAACCTGATGCGGCTGTTCGGTTCCGACCGCATCGTCAAAATCATGGAAAAATTCGGGATGGAAGAAGGCGAAAACCTCGAACATCCCTGGTTGAACAAGTCTATCGAAACCGCGCAGCGCCGCGTTGAACAGCACCATTTCGCCATCCGCAAACGGACGCTGGAATACGACGACGTCATGAACAAACAGCGCGAAGTCATCTACGGATTCCGGAAACGGATTCTGCTGGATGAAGATCCGCGCGAACTGCTGCTCACGCTGGTGGAACAGGAAGTGGAAGCCAACATCGGCTTGGCCTCCACCCCCGATCCCGGCAGTACGCTGCCGTTCAACGGCGCCAAACTGCTGGCCTGGCTGAATAACACGTTCACGCTCAGTTTCACGCCGGATGAAGTTAACATTGCCGCGGTCAACAAAGCCAATACCGAGGCGCTTTTCAATCGGATCATGGATAAGATTGAAAAGGCGTACGAGTTGAAGATGTCCCATCTCGACCCGGAAACCGCCAACTGGCTGGAACGCCGGATCATGCTGGACGCCGTCGACCACCTGTGGATGGAGCACCTGCACGCGATGGACCAGTTGCGTTCCAGCATCGGCCTCCGCGCCTACGCGCAGAAAGACCCGCTGGTGGAATATAAACAGGAAGCATTCAAGATGTTCAGTACGCTGATGGCGGCAGTGACCCGGCAGATTCTGATGAATATGTTTCGGGCCTCGATTGCCAGTCTGGAAGAATTCCAGCAGTTCCTCGCCGCGATGCAGCAGAATATGGCTCACGGCACCAACGCGGACCAGTTCGAACCGGCCGCGCCGGCCGAACCGGAACATCAGCCGGAACAGCCTCAGGAACAGGTGGTCATCACGTTTAAACACGAGTTGCCGAAAGTCGGACGCAACGATCCCTGTCCGTGCGGCAGCGGCAAAAAATACAAAAAATGCTGCGGCGCCTGATCGCCGCTGGCCGTCCGCCACGTGTCGGAAGCTTTCCGGCGCGTAGTTGGACGGCATAACCGGCAGGAGAATGAAAGTTCATGAGTAAAAAGTTGTTGACGCTGGTCGTGGCCTTGCTCTGGGCGTTGCCGTCCTGGGCGTTGCTGGACCCGGCTGCGGTTCAGGCGGCGCATCGACTGTTTATCACGCTGGACATGGCGGCCAAACATCATCGAGTCGTCAACCTGATCGTGGAAGAATACGTCTTCCAGAATCCCAATATGCAGCCGTACAAAGGGCTGATCAAGAGCGAACTGACCAAAAAGTTTCCGTGGTCGAGCATCGAGCCGGAAATGGCCAGATTGTTCGCCAAACGTTTTACCACCCGCGAACTCAATGAGATCAACGCGTTTTATTCGACGCCGACGGGGCAGAAACTTTCCAACGATTTCGTCAACTTGATGTTGTGGACGACCGAAATCAGCCGACAACGGCTGGTCACGCAATTGCATGATGTTCTGGCCACGATGGGCCATTAAGCAACGAAATAAAATAATACGGGGATGCACAGATGATGAAAACGATGATGACGGCAGCGGCGGCAGTAGTGTTGTTCGGCGGGTTCTTGGCTTTTCCGGTTCAGGCGCAAACCAACGCAAGCGCGATCAAAGCGGCCCAGCACCTTTTTGTCGTGGTCAAGGCGGAAGATCAATACAACCAGATGATGAAAAAAAATCTCGATACCGAGATGCAGAAAAAGCCGCAATTCGCCCAGTTTCGGCCCCAGATCGAAGCGGCGCTCCATAAGGGTATGCCCTGGAGCAAAATCAAAGTCAAGTTCGCCCAGATCTATGCCAAGGAAATGACGGCCGACGATATCGACAAGGCCGCTGAATTTTATCAGTCCCCGGCGGGTGGAAAGCTGTTCAGAAAAGTCACGGACGGTTCGCTGAAACTCGATAAACTCCAGCAGAATCCGATGGAAGTCGCTTCGCAATTCTCCCAGGAAGAACTGCAACAGATCATGACCTTTATGGCGACTCCGTCCGGTACGAAACTGGTCGCCAAAGGCCAGGTAATTGCCAACAACTGCCAGGCTTACGTTAAGAAAGAAGTGGAAAAATGCTTGAAAGCCGCCGCCGGCAAGGTCTTCATGGAAGCCATGGCCAAGAATGGCGGAAAAGTGCATTTCTAAATCCGGGGCGAGCCATGAAACTTCGGAATTTGACCATTCTGATGACCGTTCTGTTCGGCGGTGCGATCGTTTTGCAGGCGCAGTCGCCGGAAGGGCTTACCGAAGCCGGAAAATTGTTCCGGATCATGCAGTTGCCGCAACAGCACCAGCAAATGCTCGACGACATCATCAACCCCATTCTGCAAAAGCATCCCGAATTGCGGGAATACAAACCGATGGTGGACGATTATCTCGCCCAGAATTTTTCCTGGGCCATCATCGAAAAAGATCTGGCGCCGATTTATGCCAAACGGTTCAGCGTTGAAGAACTGAAACAGTTGGAACAGTTTTTCCAGACGCCGACCGGCTTGAAATTTTCCCGTCAGATGTTGCCGGTCGTCCACGAAACGATTGTAGTTTTTCAACAGCGGGCAAAAAAAGCGTTGCCGGCGCTGTATAGTAAATTGAAGCGGGACGTAATCAACAAAAAGATGGCCGAATTTAAACGTTAACCCAAAGGACGGTACAACCATGGGACTGTTCAACAAACTGCGCAATGAATTTATTGATATTGTCGAATGGCCGGACGGCGCCCCGGAAATTTTGGTTCACAAATTCGAACGCTATGAAAACGCCATCAAGTACGGCGCCAAACTGGTCGTCCGGCCCGGTCAACGGGCGGTGTTCGTCAACGAAGGCCGCATCGCCGACGTTTTCGAACCGGGAACCTATTCGCTGGACACCAAAAACCTGCCGATTCTGCGGACGCTCCAGAGCTGGGCTTATGCCTTCGAATCCCCATTCAAGGCCGAAGTATATTTCATCCGAACCACGGAAATGCTGGACCGCAAATGGGGCACACCCAATCCGGTCATGCTGCGCGATCCCGATTTCGGCATTGTGCGGCTGCGCTGCCGGGGCAACTATTCCTATCAGCTCGGCACCGGCGGGGAACTGATTACCCGCTTCGTCGGAGCCCGGGCCGATTTTACCGTAGACGACCTGGAAGGCCAGTTGCGCGTCAAGATCGTCTCCGCGTTTTCCGACGCCATCGGCGAGTTGAAAGTGGCTGCGCTCGACCTGGCCGCCAAGTATGACGACATCAGCGCCCAGATGAAAACCCGCATGACGCCGGATTTCGAAGCCATGGGCATCAAACTGAATACGTTTACGCTGGAGAACATCTCCCTGCCGGATGAAGTTCAGCAGGCCATGGACCAGCGGGCCTCGATGGGCGCCCTCGGCAATCTCCAGAATTTCACTCAATACCAGAGCGCCAACGCCCTCCGCGACGCCGCCAACAATCAGGGCGCGTCGGGCAGCATGATGGGCATGATGGTCGGCGGCCAGTTGGCTACCGGCGTCGCCCCGCAATTCAACGGCCCGGCCGGAGCCGTCCCGCCGCCCCTGTCCCCGCAGGCCGGATTCTTTGCCGCCATCAATGGCGTTCAGTCCGGACCGTTCACGCTGCCGGAACTCCAGAACCGGATTCAGTCCGGTCAGATCACCCGGCAGACTCTAGTCTGGAAAAACGGGATGGCCGGCTGGGTTCCGGCGGAGCAGGCAACGGAAATCTCCGGTTTGTTTGCCACCGTCCCGCCGCCCCTGCCCCCGCAGGCCTGACCACAAACGTCAAGGAAGACCTGCTGTGGACAAGAAATCAACGGCACCGCGATCCCAGCGCTTGATTCTGTTGCTGGGTACGGTGTTGTTGCTTGTCGCCGGATATTATTTTACCTCGGATTGGTATCGGGAAAAGATCGCCTGGCTGTTTGCCGTACCGAGCCAGCGTTTGATTCAAGCGGCAGTAGTCAATAACGTGGATGCCGCCCGGCAGGCGCTGGCCGCCGGCGCCGACGTCGATAGTTCCGTTTACAACCGCTGGACCGCGCTGAATCTGGCCGCCCATGAGGGATATGACGCCATGGTCGGGCTGTTGCTGGCCGCGCACGCCAACCCGGAAATCAGCAATATTTTCGGGTCGACGCCGCTGGCGGTCGCCGCCTATGAAGGCCGGCAGGAAATTGTCCGCCAATTGTTACAGGCCGGAGCCAATCCCAATACTGTCACCACCACGGGTAACACGCCGCTGCATCTGGCGATCACCACCGGTCATACCGCCGCCATTCCGTTGCTGTTGCGCTATGGCGCCCGGGTCAACTGTAAAAACGAAAGCGGCTCCACGCCGCTGGATTTTGCGGTCAACCAGCAAGATGTCCCCACCGTCCGTCTGTTACTGGCGCACGGAGCGCATCCCGATTCCGACAAGCGTTTCGCGGAGCGCGATTCCACGCCGCCTTTGGCGCGGGCCGCCTTTTACGGCAACCTGGCCTGTGCCGTCATTCTGCTTCAATATCCGATCGATCTCAACCAGCCGGACAACCGTGGCAATACGCCGTTACACGAGGCCGTCAAACACCATCGCGAAGCCATGGTGAAACTGTTGTTGTTCTGTCGGGCCGATCCGACCCGGCGCAATCGGCGCGGCGAAACCCCGCTGACCTTGGCGTCCCGGGAACGGATTGGAATTCTGCTGGCGCTGGAGAACGCCACGGTAGGATGGAAATCGGAAATTGATCGGAATTCAGATAAAAATGTTCAGCAACGTAATATTGTCTTCGCCGCCGCGGCGCAACGAAAGCTTCAGTAAATTTCCCACGGCCTCCTGCGGCGTCCCCGCCTCCACCATGAAATTTTCGATTTCCTGATCGGAAGCATAAATATTCAGACCGTCGGAACACAACAGCAGACGGTCGCCGTGACAGCGTTCGAACGTGGAAAATTCGGGATCGGCTTTTTCATTGGGACCAATGGAGCGGGAAATAATGTGGGAAAACGGATGGTTCTTGGCTTCTTCGGCGGTAATGATGTTGTTGCGAACCATTTCCGCCACAAAACTGTGGTCTTCCGTCATCCGCGTCAGGCTGCGCTCCTTCAACCGGTAAAGCCGGCTGTCGCCGACATGCGCCACCACCACCTCATGTTCGGTCAGCAGCGCCGCCACCACCGTCGTGCCCATCGGATAACGAAAACTGAAGCGGTTGTTGATCTCATAAATCTTCTGGTTAGCCGCTCCGAGCGCCATTTCGAAAAAAGCGATTCCACGGGGGCTGTCGAAAGTACCGGAAAAGTCATAATTGCGCCATTTTTCCAGAATCATCCGAATACAGATCGCGCTGGCGACATCGCCATTGCCATGCCCGCCGATGCCATCGGCCACCGCGAAGATGGCATAATTCCGTGCCGGATCAATGTAGTAGCCGAAACTGTCCTCATTGACCTTTCGCACCAGGCCGACATGACTGTCGGCCGCCGCCGCCATCGGCAGTACTGTTGTCACGGCATTATCCACGGAATCCCTTCTCAGGTATATATGGTAAAATTGAATATATAATTTTACACGCAGGCGAAAACAAATTCAACACGTTACAACAAAAAAAAGCAAAAGCGGCTTGGTTCGGTTTGAAGCGACGAAAATTCCCAAGCGAGTTTCCGGGGAAAAAACCTGAAATATTTCATAGTCATCCCATAATTCTCCGTTGCCGTTTTGGGGCATGATGGGTCGATTAAAACTAAACATTCTCCGTTTTGAAAACATACCATATATTGTTCAATCATAAGTTCATATACTTCAGGAATAGCGATTTATTTTTTGCCGTGGGCGAGAAATCGTTTAGCAGATTTGAGCTCTCCGATTTCTTTTTTGCCGAGCCAGGGATTTTTAGAAGTCAGCAGCATTTTCGACTTTGAACGATTCGCACCCCTACGGAGGGGCCGTTAACGCTGCCCATTCCTGCCACGAGTTTTTCCCGTCGCTAAATCATGAACGCAATCACCAAACATTGAATTCTTCAATTCTCAACGGATTTATCAGAAGTTGGGATATAAAACACCGGATCAAATTGAAGAAATGTACCCAAACGGCGAACTCGATCAGTTGCGCTCGGAATTGGAAGCATAAAACGAACATCCCGACCGGGGCAATTCAGATCGGGATGCCTCATATCGTTCAAGCGAAATTGGACAGTCTACGACAATCGTTGAAAATCTCACGTTCAAGGACTTAACGCGGTCTGAATTTCTGCTGATACTCGCTGGGCGACATCCCGGTGTGGCGTTTGAAAAACTGCGACATGTAAAATTCGGAACAGAATTTCAGTTCCGCCGCGATCTCCTTGATGGTTGTTCGGGGAACGGCCAGACGAACCGAGATTTTTTTCAACAGATCATCCTGCAAAAACTCTTTCGGAGACTTCCCCAGGTCGCGGCTGAAATTTCTGGAAAACACGTCTTGCCGCATGTCCATTCGCTCGGCCAACGCACTGACCGTGAGTTCGGCATTACCGTATTCATAGATATAACGAAAAAGCGATTCGTATTTTCGGACCGAAAGGATCCGTTGCTCAAGTCCGCTCGGCCACCAGGAGGCGCAGAGGCTCATCACTTCGGCTTTCATGGCGCAAATCGCTTTCAGATCGTCTTTTTCCATCATCAGTTGACGAAAGCGGGCAACCATGGCCGGGTCGTGCCGCATCAGACATTTTTTGCTGCCGTAAAAGACATCGATGCCATGGCAAAACGTCAGATTGAAATGCAGCGCGATAAATCTGTACTGCGAAGTTAACCGGTGATGGAGTTTCAGATGGCATGGTTGCAGATACACATGGTCGGTCAAAACCGGAATATGCTGTTCGCCATCCAGATTTTCAATGTAGGAAATTTTATCTTCCTGAAGCGCCAGGGACATGATATTAACCGGAAAGACACAGGTGCGGTCATAGTCGAAACTGCCCATGGCGATATGGTTGATATTCAGCTCCAGAAAAGGATTCTGGTTTTCCCAGGATGACCGTCCTTCGAGTGTCATAAAAACATATGCCTTCCGCATAAAATCTTATTCACAAATGCCATATCTGGCAATATAATAGATAACAAAGACAATAGCAACCACAATTGGGCAACTCCAGGAATTGGTAGCTTGCCGGAGGCGGTATTCCGGTTGACCGAAGCGATTGTCGTCCGTGACGAAGCCGGCGGAAAAGGCAGAAACGCGGAGCTGGTAGTCCGAAAGAATGTCGAATTTTTCCGGCAGTAACAACTGTTCAAGAATAAGTCTACAAAATCAAGTATGGGAAAGAAAGTATGATCTCTGAACGCATTCTCAAACTCGCCGCCGTCAGTAACACCGACGATGGTTATCCCCAGTATGTGAAAATCGAATGCGATCCGGCCGACGACGACATGGAGCCCGCCGCCCGCACCGCGAAATATCTCTGTAAATATCTGGAGGCCCAGACCATCGTGGTTCCGGACAACGAATGCTTAGCCGGAAAAATTCAGTTTCAGAACTGTCCGGTCCCATCGAACGTATTTCAGCGAGGCGGACATGCGGCATGTGGCAAGGCCGTCGGACGGTTCTATCTCCGGACGGATGACAATCTGACCTGTTTTGAATGGGAACATTCCAATGGAGACTTCGGACTGATTATTCGGAACGGAATCCGTGGCTATCTCGAACAAATTGAAAAATCCAGAAAAGTTCATGCGGGCGACACCGAAAAAATGATTTTTCTGTACGCTATGGAAAAAACGTGTCACGGGCTCATCGACTGGGCGAACCGCTGGGCGATCTCCGCCCGAACTCAGGCCGAGCAAGCCAGCGACTCCGTCCGCAAAAACGAACTTATGCGGATTTACGAGCGGCTCATGCACGTTCCCGAATTTCCGGCCCGGAACTTTGCCGAGGCCGTGCAGTCGCTCTTCATCTGCTGGCATTTTCTGCCGGACAGCATTGGTCTGGCCGACCGTTATCTGCGGCCTTTCTACGAGAAAGAAATCGCCGACGGAACGCTCACGCGAGACGAGGCCAAAGAGCTTCTTCAGGAATTGTTCACCGCCATCAACGGTTTCACCCCGAAAAGTTCCGGAAACTCCGATAAGGGCGGCGAATCGCATTTCGCCGTCGGCGGCTATCTGCCGGACCATACGGACGGGTTCTGCGATCTTTCCCGACTGCTTATCGAAAGCATGATGGAACTTCCCCTCTACCGGCCCCAGGTAACGCTGCGTTGGACCGCCCAAACGCCGACGGAAGTTCTGCGTTTCGCACTCGACTGCGAACGGCACGATAAGTTCAAGAGAATCGCTTTCGCCAACGACGAACCGCGCATCCGCGGTTTCACCAAATATTGCGGCATTCCCTTCGAAAAGGCCTGCCGATACGTCATGGTCGGATGCAACGAACCCGCTTTCGAAGGCACGATCGACCTTTCGGGAATGACCGGCAATCTGGCGCGTTCGATTACGGAAACGCTCTCCCGCCGTCGCACGGAAGTCTGCGCCGCCGCGAATTTCGACGAATTCCTCGGAATTTTCCGTAACGAACTTGAACGGATCATGCATCTCATCAATGACCGCATGAGCGAATTCAACGTCTATCGCGCGGGCGACGTCAACGTGCTCAGTTCGATCTTCATCGACGGCTGTATTGACCGGGCCTGTTCATGTACTCGCGGCGGTTCCCAAACCGTTGCCGTCAGCGCCCAGCTGATGGGATTCGCCACTACCATTGATTCGCTGATCGCCATCCGTCAGTTCGTCTATGATGAAAAGCTGATGTCCATGCCGAAGCTGATTGAGCTCATGGACCATAACTGGAAGGGCGGCGAAGAGTTGCGCGCCCGGATGCAGCGTGACGGTAAATTTTTCGGTTCGGGCGATCCCGATTCCAATGCGACGGCGCAGACTTTTACCCGAATGCTCGCGAAAATTGCGTCCGGCATGACTTCCGTTTTCGGCGCACCGTTTGTAATCGGCAATCTGGCCGGATACAACCCCCATCAGACCTGGTTTGGTAAGCTCACTGGAGCCACGCCGGACGGACGGTTTGCGGGCGATCCGCTTACACTGGGAACCACCCCTGCCGGCGGACACGATCTCAACGGACTGACGGCGCTGCTTAAAAGCATCGCCCAAGTCGATCCGGAGGACTGCATGTGCGGGTCCTGCGTGTTCAATCTGTCACTCGACCGAAAACTGATTTCCGATGACGACAACTTTGCCAAAACGGTCCAGCTGCTGGAAACCTATTTCCGTTTGGGCGGACTCCACTTCCAGCTCAATTACGTTGACCGTTCCGAACTGCTCGACGCCCAAAAGAATCCCGATGGCCATCAGGACCTTCGCGTCCGCGTCAGCGGATTTTCCGGCTATTTCGTCCGTCTTTCCCAAGGTATGCAGGATGACGTCATTTCCCGCACGGAGCAAAAATGAACGCGATGGTCTTTGACATCGAAAAATTTGCCGTCCGCGATGGTCCGGGCATCCGGACCACCGTGTTTTTGAAGGGGTGTCCGCTGCATTGTTTATGGTGTCACAATCCGGAATCGCAGAAGTTCGAAAACGAACTGTTTTTTCACGAGACGAAATGCACGAGTTGCGGCAACTGCGTGAAGGCGTGCCGGAATCATTGTCATACCATTGAAAACGACATCCACAAGTTCGACCGTACGCATTGTACCCGTTGCATGGAATGTACGGCTGCCTGTTGGACCAGGGCGCTTATCCCGGTGGCCCAATCGCGTTCGGCGGACGAAGTTCTGGCGGAAGTTCTGGCGGACCGCGATTTCTTCGGCGCCGATGGCGGCATGACGTTGTCCGGCGGCGAGCCGATGGCCCAATTCGATTTCACGCTCGAACTCTGCTGCAAGACCCAGGCTGCGGGCATTCGGACCGCGCTGGAAACCTGCGGCTTTGCTTCGGAGAAAAATTTTCGAAAAATTGCCCCGGTCACGGATTTGTTTCTCTTTGACGTGAAGGGGCTTCCTGAACAGTATGAGAAGTTCATCGGCGTCGGAAGCGCGGAAATCTTTCAACAGCTTGAACTGCTGAACACGCTCGGCAAACGGATTTTTCTGCGCTGTCCGCTGATTCCGGGAATCAACGATTCGCCGGAGAACCTGAAATTCATCGCTTCGCTTGCGGAAAAATACGCCGGCGTGGAGGAAGTCGATGTGGAACCGTATCATCCGCTCGGTCTTTCCAAATGGCAAACGCTTGGCGAAAATGCCGTGTTTAAGCGTGAGTCTTTTGTTCCGGATACCATATGTGAAAAATGGCTTGGCTTGCTTTCTTCGCTGACGCGGAAACCCGTTCGAAAACAATGACGGACTTATCTTGGGTTTCCTCCGAGCCGGTCGAAAACGTGGTGGGGACAAGAAAAAATGAAACGCCCTCTACTTGAAAAACAAATTGCAAGCCATTCAAGTTCAAGTTTGAGGAACACAGTCGTCGTTGAGATAATTATTTATGGAGATATACAAGACGCCAGTCTCACCTCTTGGGTAGCGAGAAGAAATGGGGTGCTGTTGCCAAAGGAGCGCTCCGTGTCTGCCCCGCTACCCACCGTTTGACCGGCCGCCTCAGGCAACGCGCCGTGGCTGGCGCGGACGGCTGCTGGACCACCGGGCGTCGGCATAGAGCAGATAATGTTCGCAGCAGAGCCGGCCGTGGAACGGCAGCGGCGCCAGCCATTCCTGCCGCCGCTGCCAGGTGGCAATCTCCTCTGCCGCCAACGGCGATTCTTCGTCGCCGGTCTCCGTATCGCGCCGGAAACGCAATTTCAAATCGTGAATCGGCCGACCGGATATTTCCAGAATTGAACTCCGTCCCAGAATTTGCAGACCGTATTTTTCGGGATTGCGACTGAACGCCGTATGGTCGAACAGCACAAAGGCGCTGGCAGTCATGCCGTCGATCGCATCCCAGGCCCGGTCCAGAAAAGAAAAAGTTTCGTCGAGACAAGCCGCGTCGGAACCCGGCGCCCCGAAAATCATCATCAACAGATTGGAAATGCCCGCCGCCGCCGCATTCCGGATCACCGCCAGCGACGTCTCGACCTGCGTTCCCTTGTTCATCCGGTCGAGCATCCGTTGCGAACCGCTCTCCATGCCCCAGCTGATCCAGCAGCAGCCGGCCCGCGACGCCTTGGCCAGCAAGGCCGGCGTATAACCGGCAATCGTCCGGGCCATCACCTGAAACCGGCAGGACAGTCCCGCCGCTAGAATCGCATCGCTCAGCTCCTCGAGCAACGCCGGTTCCACATATTGATCCGCGAAATAAAAGTGCCGACAACCGAAATGTTCCAGCCGTTCCCGCATCTCGGCCACGATGGCAAACGCCGTCCGCCGTCGATACGGTCCGAACGAATTGTTGTGCGAGCAGAACCGGCATCCCCGCCACCGACATCCCCGTCCGCCGAGCATCGGCATCACCGGTACCGGGTTAAAATACGTCCCGCGTGCCAGCGCCCGGAAATCCGGCGCGGACACCGCCGCCAGATCAACCGGAAACTGCGCCGGACCGGTAAAATGAACACTTCCCGACTCCCGGACATAACAACCGGGAATTTCCGCCCAGCGAAAACTGTGCAACAGTTTGGCAAAGGCGATTTCTCCCTCTCCGACCAGCACGGCGGCGATAAACGGAGCCGCCGTCAACAGCTCTTCCGGCGACAACCCGCTCATGGCCGCGCCGCCGATCACGATCCGGCACTCCGCATGAAGCTGTTCGATCAGATATTTGGCTTGGGCCAGCACAAACGGCAACTGGTCCAGATACATCGCGGAAAACGCCACCAGTTCCGGCGTCGTCCGCCCGATGATCAACGTCTGCCGTTGCAAAAAATCCGCCAGCGGCGTTTCCAGTTCATTCCGGGCCAGATAGCGCCGGGCCTGACGTTCCAGCGCGGCAATCTGCACTTGCGCTTCGCCGAGCCTTCCCCACTGTGCCGCGTAAAGATTCCGATCCAGAAAAGCGGCCAGCGGGCCGTGGGCAAAATCCCGCGCCGCCCGCAGCGACGCGTTGCCGTCGCAGAGAAAATTCCATAATTCGAGATTGGCGTCGAACAATTCCAATTCCGCCCCTTCCCGGACGGCCACGGCGGCGAGATAAGCCGCTCCCAGCGGCATATAAGTCGGACTGGTCCGCGGCGAAAACACCAATACACTACGCATCGTTGATTACTGCCAACTGCTGTTTTTCAAGTTATAAAAAGCAATCAATATGGAGCGCCAACGGCAAAATACAAGCGGCATTGCCGCCGTTCCGATTCCGATAAAGTTCAATGTCAGGCCACCAAATCCCGATAAAAAAACAAATAAAAGATTGTAATCATGGGAATCCGGCAATATTATTAGCGCAACCTCGACGATGAAAATAGGAGTTTTCCTATGACGGCAAGCGTATTTCTCGATATTCTGGCACAATCGGATCGGATTTACTGGTTTCTCGCGGTAGTGGGGTCGGTGATTTTCCTTGTTCAGTTCATGATGGGCATTTTCGGCGCGGAATTCGGCGACCATATGACGGCCGGCGACATGGGGCAGGTGGAAGTCGGCGACCACGGCGATATCGCCACGCTGAACTTCTTCTCGCTGAAAAGCATTATTGCTTTTATCACATTCTTCGGCTGGGCCGGAGTGCTGTGGGGCAACCGGAGCTGGCTGGGACTGGGCATCGCCTTTCTGACCGGATTGGTCATGATGGTGCTGACGGCGATGAGCGTCTGGCTGATGCTGAAATTGCAGAAGTCGGGCAACGTGCTGCCTTCCGATCTGGTCGGCCAGAGCGGAACGGTGTATCTCAAAATTCCGGCTGAACGGGGAACCGGCGGCAAGGTTACGGTCCGGCTGACGGGTTGTACCCGGCTGGTCCGTGCGGTCTGCGACAAAGCGTTGCCGACCGGTACTTCGGTCAAAGTGTTGGAGCATATTGAAGGCGATTGTTATCTGGTGGATAAGATCGACGGTTGACATAACGATATCGTTTTACTTGAGACTAAGTTAAAGAGAGGGAACTATGACGGTGAATCTGGGTGTGTTGGTGTTGGCGGTGATTGCGGGGCTTTTCTTCATGATCTGCCTGATGACGTGGGTAAACCGCTATAAGAAATGTCCGTCCGACCGGATTATGGTGATTTACGGGAAAACGGGCGGCGTTCACGCGGCCCAATGTATCCACGGCGGCGCCAAATTCGTCTGGCCGGTGATTCAGGACTACGGTTACATTTCGTTGCGGCCGTTGCAGATTGTGGTCAATCTGGACAACGCGCTGTGCAAACAGAACATCCGCATCAACGTCCCCTCGGTCTTTACGGTAGGAGTGAGTACCAAGCCGGAAATCATGGGCAATGCCGCCGAACGGTTGTTCGGTCAGACGCCGGAAGCCATTACCGAACTCGCCAAGGATATTATTTTCGGTCAGTTGCGTCTGGTGATCGCCTCCATGACCATTGAAGAAATCAATGCCGACCGCGAAACGTTCCTCCGCTCGGTGGAAACCAACGTGGCCGAAGAACTGAACAAGATCGGGCTCGATCTGCTCAACGTCAATATCACCGACATCACTGATGAAAGCGGTTATATCGAAGCCATCGGGAAACGCGCCGCCGCCGAAGCCATCAACAAGGCCAAAATCGATGTGGCCGAAGAAACCCGAAAAGGCGCCACCGGGGAAGCCGATGCGCAGAAGCAGCAGCGTATCGCCGTGGCGGAAGCCAATGCGCTGGCCGTGTCCGGGGAAGCGAATGCCGACCGTGACCGCCGTATCAATGTAAAACAGGCCGACGCGGCCGCCACCACCGGGGAAGCCGATGCGCAGAAACAGCAGCGTATCGCCGTGGCGAATGCCAATGCCGTGGCCGTGTCCGGGGAAGCCAACGCGCAGCAGGAACAGCGTATCGCGGTCGCCAATGCGAATGCCAATGCCGTGTCCGGGGAAGCCAACGCCGACCGCGAACGCCGTATCAATGTGAAACAGGCCGACGCCACCGCCACCCAGGGTGAAAACCTGTCGTTGATCGAAATCGCCAAATCCAACGCCACGCGGTCCGAACAGGAAGCCGATGCTTTCCGTCGTGCCGAAGCGGCGAAGAAAGTGGCGGAAGCCAAAGTCTTGCAGGCGCAATTCGACGCCCAGCGCGAAGCCCAGATCGTCCGGGCGCAGATGGAAACCGAAAAACAGCGCGCCGAAGTGATCGTGCCCGCCGAAATCGGCAAGCAGAAGATCGAAATCAATGCCGAAGCCGAAGCCGAAAAACTGCGGCGCGAAGCGCGCGGCCAGGCCGATGCCATTTATGCCAAACTGGAAGCGGAAGCCCGCGGGAATTTCCAGATTCTGAAAGCCAAGGGCGACGGGTACAAGGAAATTATCACCTCCTGCAACGACAACGCCGATGCGGCCGCCAAGATGCTGCTGATCGAAAAATTGCAGGATATCGTGGCGCTCCAGACGGAAGCCATCAAGAACATCAAGATCGACAAGGTCACGGTCTGGGATGGCGGCAGCAAGGGCGAAAACGGCAAGACTTCCACCGCCAATTTTCTCAGCGGCATGATGCAGAGTTTGCCGCCGCTGCATGACGTGGCCAACATGGCCGGCATCGATCTGCCGAATTATCTCGGCAAGATCAAGGCAGAAGCCGCCGCTCCGGCGGCCGCCGAAGCGCCGATGGTAGAACCGACGTCGGAAGCGCCGACGGCTCCTACCGCCGGTTGATCGGAACGAGGCATTTTCATGTTGCCGGGGATATCGCTGTGCATGATCGTTAAGAATTCGGTCCACCATATGCCCCGGTGCCTGGGCTCGATCCGGGACAGCGTTGACCAGATGGTGGTGGTGGATACCGGGTCGGACGATGCCACGAAACAAGTTGCTTTGGAACTGGGCGCGGAAGTTTATGACTTTCAGTGGGTCAATGACTTTTCCGCCGCCCGGAACTATAGCTTGGGATTGGCCCGTCACGAATGGATTCTGATTCTGGATTCCGATCATGAAGCAATTTTCACCGCCGCGCAGTTGCGGGAAGCCGTGGCCGAGGCGGAGCGGAGACAGGCGGAAACGATTTATCTCTGGATTGTCGATGTGGATGACAAAGGAACCCGCTATTCCCGTTACAGCCAGCCGCAGATGTGGCGCAACGGCCGGGGCGTTCACTATGTCAATCCCATTCATGAAGCGGCCACGGTGAGCAGCAAAGAGATTCGGACGCCGCTGGAAATTCTTCACTACGGTTACTTCGGCATTGCGGCCGCCGAACTGGAAGAAAAACGCCGGCGCAATCTGACGATGTTGACCGCCGAATACGAACAACATCCCGACGATCCGCGCGTCGGCTGGGAATTGGCCCGGGAATACGCTTCCGCCAAAAACTTCACACGCGCGCTGCCGCTGAGTCAACATGCCGTTGAGTGCTGGCGGCAACAACATCCGGCACACCCGCCGGAACCCCTGATGCAGGAGTTGCTGATCCAGTCGCTGACCGAGACGCAACATTACGACGAAGCCGCAACGGAGATTGCCGTCGCCCGGGCCGAACTGCCGCTGTTTCCGATGTTTCCGATGCTGGAACAGCGGCTGCTGGTAATTCGGAAACGCTGGAAGGAATCGTTGGCGGCGTTCGAACAGTATGCCGAACTGGTTCGGCGGTATCAGGCCGGAGAGACATTGCAACGGGAGTCCGTGGTGTTCGGCATTGTGGACTATCCCGCCGTGGTGAAGGCGGCCGGTCAGGCGGCGGTTCTCTGCGGTGAATATCCGTTGGCCCGGCGTTATTTTGCTGACGCCTATGAAAAAGATTCGCAACTGGCCGTGGATGCGGTGGCCGAGGTGGCCTCACGGATGCCGCCGGACGAGTTGCTGACCTTGCTGGCGGAGCTGGGAGAACGGCGTCCCACGCCGCCGCTGAAACAGTTTATTCTGGCGGTGATCCCGCAGATACAGCCGGACCAGATTGTCGGCCTGCGGCGGCTGATGAACTTGTTGCGAACCTGGCCGGAGGCGGAGAAAAAATGAGCCGGCGGCAGCACGGCAGTTGGGCCGTTGGTTTGAGCTTGCTGATGCTGGCGGCAACGATGGTGACGTCCTGTACGCCGCTGGCGCAACATCCGGGGATGCCGGCGGGACTGTCCATGCGGCTGGCGGAAAACTATCCGGAACGAGACACGGTGTTGGGAATTCCGATCTATGCCCGGTTTTCCTGGTGGAGCGAAGGACGGCCCGACGACCTGCGGCTGGAGGCGGCATCGCCGTTTATTCTCTCCTATCCGTACACGGAAGCGGGACGGCATTTCAGCGGCGGAGACAGTTGGGGATTGCAGTCGGCACTGGCCACGGTGAGTTACCGACGAATTCTGGTGGGCGTGTTCTGGATCGGCAGCGGCGGCAAGGTCATTTTTGCGGTGCCGCAGAAAATTGTCCGGCGTGACGACTATGCTTATGCGTGGCGGTTTCAGTATGCGTTTATGAGTTCGGACTGGCGGACGGAAATTCTGGCGGTAAGCGGACGCCGGGAATATGCGGTGCCGCGGGAGAACGGCCGTTTCTGGGTGCCGCCGGAAATGTTCCAATGCACCGGAATGGCCCAATTTCGTTACGAGTTGAATTACGGACGGGAAGAACAGCGGCGAATCGGCGAATTTCTGAAAAACGTCAAATTATTCACCGATCCGCAGCATCGAACCGGAAATTGGCTGGATGAAAGTTTCCAAACACCTCTCCGGAAATAACCTACGCCAGCCCGTTGAAAAAACGGCTGATTAACGATGGCGACTGATTTCGCCGCGCTTTTCCGGACGCAACCGGAAATTCGTAATAATCCCGCATTCTTTCCGGGCATTATCCCAGCTGCCGTTGCCGAGTTTCTTCATTCCGGACGCCAGCAGATACTGGTAATTTTTTCGCATATTGGTATAAGAGAGATCAATTCGCTGCCGGAACAAATCAACGATTTCCCGCTTGATCTGAGCCTTGGTCATTGACCGCCGCAACCGGATTTTATCATAGTCGAGTCCGGCCAGCCGGACTGCCTGACCCCAACTGCGAAATCGCTTTACCGAAGCCATATACAATGGTTTGCGGTGATTTTGCGCGTATTGAGAATTCAACGATTCGCCGTTTTCCGCCGCCTGTTTGATCTCCTCGATCACCAGTTGCCGAGTCCAGGAACGATATTTACGAATGCTGTTGTAGTCGAGGCCGCAGGCTTCGATCGCATCCTTCCAGGAACCGAATTCCCGTTCCGCCGCGGCGTAAACATCCGGATAATGAGTCGCATAATAATATGAATTCAGCGGTTCTTTATCTTTACGCGCCAGAATATGATCCATGATCATTTGCTGATGCCAGATTTTCTTGAACATAAATCGCTCGAAACCTTCTTAGTCATTGATAGCGTCATGGGGGTCGATAACCAGTTCTCTTGTACCCCGCTTTTACAGGAATTCCTAATCTAACCAGTTATTCCGATTTTTTCAACCCGGTTTTAGGAAAAAACTAATATCCAGCCGTTTTTTTCGATTGCAATCACCTCGGTTCTTGCTTAAATTAAAAACAAAGTAGCGTAATGGATTTTTCATTGATGCAAGCCGATATTCATATTATTCCGTCTATTCCGTTGCCCCTGCCGGAACATGCCGTGTTGTCACGGCTGGGATGCCATCATCACTTGTCCGTGGTGACCGCCGACCAGCAGTCCGTATTGCGTACGCATATGAATGCCGCATTCGCCGCGTGCCGTCCGTTCGGCGTCTGGCGAATGCTGGAGGTGGCGGAGATGGATGCAGACCATGTGGTGTTGACGGACGGTTCGGAATTCGTCAGCCGGGCGCTGGCGACACTGTTGCAGGGCAGTACCGCCGTCTGGCTGGCCGCCGCGTCGGTCGGTGCCGCGTTGCCGGCGGCGGTGCATCGTCAATGTGACGAGCAGAACGGCGTGGCCGCGTTGGTTTACGATGCCGTCGGCAGCGAAACGGCGGATGCCGCCATGGACTGGCTCCAGCAGTTTTGCCGTCGGGAACTCTGCCGCCGGGGACTGGCGCTGGCGGAACGCCGGTTTTCCCCCGGATATTCGGATTTGGCATTGACCGCGCAACGGACTATATTTACCCTTCTCGGCCTGAAAAATCAGGGGTTGCAATTAACGGAGTCGCTGTTGATCGTACCGGAAAAATCGGTAACGGCCCTGGCCGGCATCCGACAACAGCAGACAACATAATCGACGCATAGCGTGGTAGGATACATTAGCCAATGACCAGAATGGATTTTAAACAATTGTCAGCTCGCCGGATGGCGATTCTCGACGGCGCGACCGGCACAGAACTGGTAAAACGCGGCATGCCGCAGGGCGTTTGTCCCGAACAATGGATTCTCGAACACCCGGAAGCCATCACGGCGGTCCAGCAGGCTTACCGCGACGCCGGTTCGCAGATCGTCTATGTCCCCAGTTTCGGCGGCAACCGGCTGAAATTGCAGGAATTCGGTCTGGCGGAACAGACCGCCGACATCAACCGCCGCCTGGCGGAGCTGTCGCGAACCGCGGTCGGAGCCGAAACGTTGGTATTCGGCGACCTGGCCCCGACCGGAAAATTTGTCTTTCCCATCGGCGATTTTCCTTTCGAAGACGCCGTCAATATCTATAAGGAACAGGTAACGTCCCTGCTGGCCGGAGGCGTCGACGGTTTTGTGATCGAAACGATGATGGATTTGCAGGAAGCCCGGGCCGCGCTGTTGGCCGTCAAAGAATCCTGCGAACTGCCGGTCATGATTTCCATGACGTTCGAAAAGAACGGCCGGTCGCTGACCGGAAACGACCCGCTCTCCGCGCTGGTTACGCTTCAGGCCATGGGTGCCGACGCCTTCGGTTGCAACTGCTCCACCGGTCCGGCGGATATGGTCAAAGTCATTGCCTCGCTGAAACCTTACGCCACGATTCCGCTGCTGGCCAAGCCCAATGCCGGCGTCCCCCGGCTGATTGACGGCAAAACCGTCTTTTCGATGGACGCGGAAGAATTTGCCAGTCATGCCGACGCCTTTCTGTCCGCCGGTGCCAATCTGCTGGGCGGCTGCTGCGGCACCACCCCCGAGCATATTCGCGCCTTGGCGAAAGCGGTGGCGGACAAGACGCCGGAAGCCCCCCGAATTGAGGCGTTGTCGGCGGTGTGCTCGGCCCGCAAGACCAGGCTGCTGACCGTCGGTCAGCCGTTCGCCGTGATCGGGGAACGGATCAACCCCACCGGCAAGAAAGCGTTGCAGGCGGAACTGCGCGCGGGCAGTCTCAAGCTGGTCCGGGAAATGGCCGAGAGTCAGACGCAGAAAGGCGCCGCGCTACTGGACGTCAATATGGGCCTCTCCGGTATCGACGAACAGGCAATGATGCTGAAGACCCTCGCGCTGTTGGCCCCGACCGTCGATACGCCGCTTTGTCTCGACTCCACCTCGGCCGACGTCATGGCGGCCGCGTTGCGGATTTATCCGGGCCGCGCGCTGGTCAATTCGATCTCGGCCGAAAAGTACCGGCTGGAAAAAATGCTGCCCGTGGCCGCCCAATACGGCGCCATGCTGATTCTGCTGCCGCTGACCGATGACGGCATTCCCGCCACCGCTGCGGAACGCATCGCCGTGACGGAAGATATTTTTGCCGCCGTCAAGCCTTACGGCTATCGGAAAGAGGATCTCTGCGTCGACGGTTTGATTATGACGGTGTCATCCAATCAGGAAGCGGCCAGGGTGTCGCTGGAATTGTTCGAATGGTGCAGTCGGCAGTTCCGGGTCAATACCGTCTGCGGGCTCTCGAACGTGAGTTTCGGCATGCCGCAGCGGCAATGGGTAAACAATGCGTTTCTGGGGATGGCGATCGGACGCGGCTTGAGCATGGCCATTGCCAATCCCGGCGACGATTTGCTGATGGCCACCGTGGCCGCGGCCGACGTGCTGAACGGCAACGACCGCAAAATGGTCGCCTATGTGGCCAAGTTCGGCAATGCGGAAACGGTGAAAGACCTTGCCGCCGCCCGCCCCGACGATCCGCTGGGCCAGGTTGCCGCCTGCGTGATGCAGGGCGATGCCGATACGATTGCCGATGCCATTCAGCAGGCCTTGAAAAAAGGCATTGCGCCGGGCAAGGTGGTGGACGACAGTCTGATTCCGGCCATCAACCGGGTGGGCGAACTGTTCGACAAAAAAACTTATTTTCTGCCGCAACTGATTATGAGCGCCGACGCCATGCGAAAAGGCTTCGAGGTGCTGGAGCCGCTGCTGGCGCAGGCACAGACCGAGCGACGGCGGGAAAAAGTCATTCTCGCCACCGTAAAAGGCGACATCCACGATATCGGCAAAAACATCGTCGCGTTGATGTTGCGCAATTACGGTTTCGACGTGATCGATCTGGGCAAAGACGTGCCGGCGGAAAAAATTCTCGATGAAGCGGTGGCGGCCGAAGCGTCGATCGTCGGACTCTCCGCGCTGATGACCACCACCATGACGGAAATGAAGACGGTGATCGACCTCGCTCGGACCCGTGGGTTGGCACACTTGCATTTTCTGGTGGGCGGGGCCGTGGTGGACGCCGATTATGCGGCGTCGATCGGAGCCGTCTATGCGGCGGACGCGATGGCGGCGGTGCGGGTGGCGCGGACCTTTTCCGGCACCGGGAACTGAAGTTTTTTGATGAAAATGCGGACTGTCATCGAACAAAAAAACAATTCGGCTTGTCTGTTTCTGCATAGTCAAGCAACCATGACAGCAAGGGACAAAACAAGATGAACTTTTTGCAAACGGATATTCTCTGGCATCTGGTCTGGCTGTTGCCGTTTCTGGGAATATTGATTTTCTGGGCGGTCCGGCGGCGGCGGCAGGGTTTGCGGAATTTATTGGGAACCAGAGCCGGGGAGGCGGAATTTGTCGTCGTGTCCCGTGGTGCGCGGGTGTTGCGGCTGGTGCTGTTTCTGGCGGCCGTGATTTGCCTGTTTCTGGCGGCGGCCCGGCCCTACTGGGGATTGCAACTCTTGCCGACGTCCAGTCATGGCCGCGACATCATGGTGGTATTCGATACCTCCCGGAGCATGTTGGCGCAGGACGTCCAGCCGTCCCGGCTGGAACACGCCAAGTGGTTCGTCCGCAAACTGGTCAGCGACTGTCCCGGCGACCGGTTCGGGTTGATCGTGTTTGCCGGTGCCGCTTATCTGGAATGCCCCCTGACCAGCGATATGACCACCTTTTTTCAATATCTCGACGACCTGAAAACCGATGCCGTGCCCATCGGCGGTACCAATATTCAAAAAGCGTTGGAAATCGCCGCCGCCGGTTTTAAAGCCGCCGAAAGCAACCATCGGGCGGTCGTACTGGTTACCGACGGCGATGAGCTCGACGGCGACAGTAAGGCAGCAGTCGAACAATTTAAAAAGCTCAACGTTCCCATTTTTGTCGTGGGCGTAGGCGATCCCCGCAGTCCCGGCTTGATTCCGGTCCCCACGGAAAACGGCGGTACCGAACTGATTAAAGATGAAAAGGGCGAACCGGTGCAAAGCAAACTCAACGAAAAAGCGCTCTCCTGGCTGGCCACTCAGACCGGCGGCTGCTATGCCCGCAGTACTTCGGCCGCCATCAATATCGATCCGGTACTCAAGCGCGTTCAAGCTCTGGTGCCGGAAAAAAGCCATGACCGCAAGCAGACGCGGCCGATCGAACGATTTCACTATCCGCTGGTGGCCGGGTTGATTCTGCTGGTACTTTGGCTGCTGGTTTCGGAACGTCCGTTCCGGCGGAACCGGACGCTGGCGCTGTTCGCCCTGGCACTGTTGCCGGGACTGGTCGGAGGCAACGTCATGGCCGACGATCAATTATTGCCGGCGGCCGGCGGCAGCAAAGAACCGACCGCTGCCGCTCCCATGGTCCCTGGAACGTCCGGGAAAAAAATTCCGGCCGCGCTCGATCCGGCCAATCTTTACAACCAGGCGCTGACTCTGCAGAAAACCAAACCGCAGGAAGCCGTCGAACTCTACCGGCAGGCAATCAATCTGGCCGGAAACGATCCCTGGCTGCTTCGTCAGGCCGGGCAGAATCTGGGAGTAATTTATCACGAGCAGGCCCGTGGAGCCATTCGTCAGGCCATCCAAACCGTGCAACAGCAGAATCTCGACGGTGCGCTGCAGACTCTCGATCAGTCGCTCGGTGAACTGAAACAGGCGGAGGACTTGTATGCCGATGCCATAACTACGGTTATTCCTCACGCAAAAAGCGACCCGAAAAAAACATCGGCCGCCATCGATCCGCTGGCCATGAATCAGCAAAAATTGTTGTTCGACCGCCATACGGTTGAAGAATTGAAGAAAAAAATCGAAGAACTCAAGAAGAAACAGCAGGAAGCTCAGAAAAAGACGCAACAGGCCCAGCAACAACAGCAACAGGCTAATCAGCAGCAGAATCAGCAACAGAATCAGCAGCAGAATCAGCAGCAAAACCAGAATCAGCAGCAAAACCAGAACCAGCAGCAAAACCAGAACCAGCAGCAAAACCAGAATCAGCAGCAAAACCAGAACCAGCAGCAAAAACAAGCACAGCAGCAGAACCGGAACGATCAGCAATCGGCACAGAACCAACAGCAGAGGGAAACGCCGCAACAACGCGCCAATGACGCCCGTCGACAGGCGCAACAGAAAGTTCAGGATTTGCAGCAGGCGGCCAAGGATCTAAATCAGAAAAATCTGGAAAAGAAAGCCGATGATGTCCTCAAAGACATCCGACAGGCGGAAAAAGACCTGAAAAATCAACAACCGGAACAAGCGGAAAAGCACCTGCAACAGGCCGCCGATAAACTGAAAAACGATTCGTCGCAAAACCAGAAAAACGAAAGTCAGAATCGGCAGGACCGGAATGACATGAAAAAGCCGCAGTCCGATCGGCAGCAGAACGGCAAATTGCCGAAATCACAACCTCGGAAAGTCGACGGCCAGACCGGCAATGCGGAAAAAGGAAAAGAAAAGGATATCGATAAAAATCAGGCGGAAGCAATTCTGGACAATATGGCCAACGAAGAAAAAAATCTGCGCGACGCCATTAAGGAAAACAACCGGCAATATTATAAAAATCAACAGGTGGAAAAGGACTGGTAGCCCGGTCCGATTTAACCTTGGGGATATAAAATATGAAGAGTTGGTATATCATCTTGATCATGCTATGCAGCGCAGGCTGGCTTCATGCCGCGTTGAGCATCCGGGTGGAACCGGCCCAGGTGATCGCCGGAGAACCGGCCTCTTTCTGCATTGTCAATACGGAAGAAGAAGTGCCTCGGGTTGCCAGTCTGCCCAAGCTCAAGCATCTGGACTGGCTAGCCAAGACGCCGGATGTCCGGAAGTCGTTCAGCAGCATCAACGGCACGACCTCGATGGAAATCGTGGCCGCTTATCCGTTTATCGTCACCAGGCCGGGCGAACTCCGGATTCCCCGTCTGAGCGTGACGGTCGGCAGTCGGAAATACGACACCGCGCCATGCAAGATCGTGGTTCGGGAACGCAAATATGCCGTGGACAACAAGGACGGCGAAATCTCGGAACAGCGCCTGGATGACCTGATTTATCAGCGGGTGCAGGTGCCGACCGACCGCAAGAGTTTTTACATCGGCGAAGAAATTCCGCTGGACATCAAAGTTTTTATTTCCACCGGATTGAAATTCAATCTGGGCAACTGGCCGCATCTGGAAATCGACAAAGTGGTCTTCAAGGATTTCAGCCAGGCCAACCCCCAAAACCGCAATTTTGCCCCGTTTCAACGGCAGGTGGAAACGATTGACAGCCGCGATTTTGTGGTCTTCTCGTTTCATACCGTCTTCCGGGCCATTGCCGACGGTACGGTTTCCGGCAAGGTCGTCACGGACGGCGAAGTCATTGTCCGCAGCAACCGCGCACCGCAGGAGCGGGACGACTTCTTCGGCATGATGGCAATGATGGACGACCGGTACCGGTCCCTGCCCCGCAAACTGACAACCGACATTCCGGCACTGAAGATCGTGCCGTTGCCGGCGGTCCCCAGGGACGAAACGTTTATCGGCCTGGTCGGAACCTGGCGGACGCTGATCGAACTTTCGTCCACCCATCCCCGCATGGGCGAAGCCTTTACGCTGCGCATAAAATTCTCCGGAGTGGGGTCGCCGGAAAATCTGATTGCCCCGAAACTCGAACTGCCGGACTTCCGCGTCTATCCGCCGGAAATCGAACGGCACTACGATCCGGAAACCAACCGCTGCAACGGCGAAATCCGCTATACCCTCGTGCCGCTGGCGGAAGGTCCCGCCGCCATCAAGTTAACGCTCTGCTATTTCGACACTGTTACCGGCAAATACCGTTCGGTGCCCTTCGCCCAGAAACTGCAAGTGGCCAAGGCCGACAGCCAGACTTCGGTGGATAATGTCTTTGTCGGTGCCAATCCTCCTCCGGTGGACGGCGACCAGATGGCAACCCCGGCCGGCTCCGCGAAGAAGAAAAACTCCGGCGATACATTGGGAATTCTTTCCCTGCAACGTTATCCGAACGGCACGGTAGCTTTGCCACTCTGGGAAAATCATCTCGGCTGGCTGATCACCCTGTTGCTGGCCGGGCCGTTGTTCTGGGGCTTGATGGAACTCCGCCACCGGCGGCGGCAGGCGCTGGAATGCGATCCGTTGAAACGCCGCCACCAGGAAGCGCTGCATCGGCGCGGCCTCGTGGTTAAAGCTATCAGAAATGCCGCACCCGATCACCTCGACGAAGTGATTCGAACCGAAGCGGTTCCCTATTTCAACGACTATCTCGGATTGCCGCCGGGAACCGACGGCAGCGGCCTGGCCGAGCAAATCGACGAGCCGCAATTGGCGGCAGCGCTGCGCGATGCCAATAATGCGGGTTATATGCCGGGAGCGATTGCCATGGACAAAAAACAATTGCGCGACATCATTCTGAAAGGACTGAAACGGCTGAGCCTGATTGCCTTGCTGTTCGCTGCCGGGAATCTGGTTGCCGGGTCCATACCAGCGAATAACGACGCCGCGATGACGGCTTACGACCGCGGCGACTACGGCGTGGCGGCGGCGTATTACGCCAGCCATATCGACGCTCACAATCCGGCCCCCGGGCTGCTGTACAATCTGGGCAACTGCTATTGTCGCAGCAAGGAATTTGCCAAAGCGCTGTTATGCTATGAAAAAGCCTGGCGGCTGGCCCCGGGCGACTCCGATATCGTCGAAAATCTCAACTTTGTGCACCGCAAACTGTTGTTGCCGGAGGTCGGACAGACCGGCAACCCGATGGATTGGCTCCGCGTCGGCCGCGATCAATTGCGGCCCGACGAATGGCTGCTGCTCGGCGCGTTCGGCTGGCTGGCATTGTTTGTCGCCCTGGGCTTCCGGCGTCAACTGCGCCGCGGCATCTGGACCATTCTGGTACCGGCGGTGCTGGTGATGGGCTGGTCCGGCGTCTGCGCCGTCTGGCAATACAACGGGTCTTACTGCAATGACGAAACCGCGATCATTCTGGCCGCCCGTCCGCAGGTGATGCAGTTGCCGGCAGACAGTGCCGAACCGGCGGATTTCCGGCTCCATCGCGGCCAGCAGGTAACGATTCTGGAAAGACGTTCGGGATGGGTTCGCATCAAGGTGGATGGCAACGGCGAAGGCTGGATCAAAGAAGACGCGATGGCCGCCATCTGGGGCGATGACGCCATTCGCGACTGGAACCGACTGTTTCCCGCCCCCTGATTCCGTCCGCGTTTTTTCTTTTCTTCGCGGACGGAGCTTGTGGTCAAGATTAATGGGCGGTTAAACTGCGCCAGGCATGACGCAACAGACTTTTTTCGGAAATCGAGGAAGACAACAGGGACAACAATTCCGTAACCTGAAATGGCTTATCGAGAATTTTCTGGCAACCGGCGGAACGCATTTGCGTGGTCGTGTTTTCATCGGCATACGCGCTGATGCCCAGCACGACCGGCGGCAACAGATTTTCCTGATGCAGCTTCTGCAATAGTTCCAACCCGTTGATATTCGGCATTACCATATCGGTCAGCAGCACATCGTAGTGACCGGCATCGCGAATGAGATGGTATGCCTGTTCCCCGTCTTCTACCGAGGTGACCTGATATCCGGCATTAGTCAGAATAAATTCCAACCCGTTCCGGAGCCGTCCTTCATCTTCCGCCAGCAAAATTTTTTTCTTTCTTAACATAATAATTTTCCTCCATCCCCTGTAAAGATGTATTCTAGTAGAAAGAATCGTGCCATCTCCCCATCAACAATCACTCAACTCTTTTAGCATCAATATATTAAAATTATTACACGGTTCTTTTTGATGGAGTCATACCTGTCAAACAAAATTTGTCATCGACTGGTAATTTATTTCTATAATTTGTTTACAGTAAGGAAATTATGAGATTTAAATGAAATTTTTGTCATCAATAAAAATTGATAGAGTTCATGAACTGCGGATATTTGCATTATAACGGTTTTTATGCTAAGTAAGAATATAGATATCGTAAGAGGAAAATAAAGTTATCATGACTCGACCGACAGTAATTCCGGTGGCTCTGGCACTGGGCGGTAATCTGGGAACGGTGCTGGAAACGTTCGCCCGCGCCATCGACGGTTTGCGCCGGGCCGGACTGCAACATCCGACGGCATCGTCATGGTATCGCAATCCGGCGGTCGGCTGCGCGCCGGGAACGCCGGACTTCATCAACGGCATCGTGACCGGCGACTGGCCGGGAACGGTGTCCGAACTGCACCATTGCTGTAAACAATTGGAAGTGGCGGCGGGACGGCCGGCGGAACACGCGTCTTACGTTTCCCGTACCTTGGACCTCGATATTATTCTGTTCGGCGATGCCCTGATCGCCACGCCCGAATTGCAGATTCCGCACCGGGAAACGTTAAAGCGGCTGTTTGTGCTGGTTCCGCTGGCGGAACTGGCCGGCGACTGGCCGTTTCCCGGCCGTTGCGCCACGGTCGGACAACTGTTGCAGCCGTGGCAGGATACAGCGGAATACCGGCAGTTCGTGACCGGAAAAATTACCGGGCCGACGACGGCAACGCCATCATCTGCCGCCGCACCAGCATCAGGTTATGGCGATAGCGCGGATCATTCGGATTGATCTTTATCGCGGCTTGAAAACATTGTTCGGCCCGTTTCAACTGACCGTTCCGGATCGCGTCCACGCCGACAATATTCAGAACGCTGTCGGCCCGGTGAAAACTCAAAATGCCCAGGCCGTGTTGATAATCGCCGGTCAAACACAGGGCATAGCCATACAAAATCTGGTGGGCCGGTTTCGGCGAACGCCGGGCCAGATACTCGGCGTTGTCCAACGCGTCGACCAGTTCGCGCCGGGCCAACTGCGCCTTGATCAGATTCTCCCGGGGACGAAACGCGGTCGGCGTCTGCCGGACGGTGGCCGTCCATAGCGTCTCTTCATTTTTCCAGACCGCACTGCGCTGCCACGCGCAAAAAGCGAAGACGGCCAGCAACACCGCCACCGCCAACCGCTGCCACGACGTTTTCATGAAACGGCCGCAGAGTTCCGCGACCAGCCAGGCCATGCCGATGGTCGCCAGGTAGAGGAACCGGTCGGCC